>JAABUN010000544.1_pt1 | contig 96706 bp, 84 predicted proteins | sample 5559311 | NCBI WGS metagenome assembly JAABUN01 (sample SAMN10711877, study PRJNA513370) | rock metagenome | isolation source: Antarctica rocks | place: Antarctica: Victoria Land, Siegfried Peak sud | reverse complement strand
GTGCTTTGCCATTACTTTGGTAATCGCCGCCGTCAAGGTCGTCTTGCCGTGGTCAACGTGTCCGATTGTCCCGATATTCACATGCGGCTTTGAACGGTCAAACTTCTCTTTGCTCATCTTTTCTTTATCCTCTTAAAATAAACTTTTATAAAAACTTATGGAGCCCAAGACGAGATTTGAACTCGTGACCTTTTCCTTACCAAGGAAACGCTCTACCCCTGAGCTACGTGGGCTTAATCAAATAAATATGACAAATGCTCTTTCGCGTGGCAGTTTGCACATATCACTTCGCATTTTTCAATTTCGGCAAGGAGTCTCTTTAACCCAACTCCCAATACAATCGCGTTGCCTATTTCAAAACTTTTCTCAGAACTGTTTTTATGATGAAAAGTTAAAGTTGCCGGATGCGATTCGCCGCACCTGGCGCACTTCAAAGTTCTTTTATAATCCACGAGCCATTTTCTTCTACTCTCAGCAAAGCGTTTATTTTTAACCGCTTGTTTTTCAAGCAAACGCTCACGGTTGCGCCTGTAATATTCGCGGTTATAAGCGCGAAGTTTTTCTATAGATTCGTCCGACACTTTTCAAAAAATAGCTTTGGAGCGGGAGACGAGACTCGAACTCGCAACATTCAGCTTGGAAGGCTGACGCTCTACCATTGAGCTACTCCCGCATTTCTAAGGGATAAAGTCTAAAGGATAAGGGATAAATTTTATCCTTTAGCCTTTATCCCTTATCCTTTCAATTCCGGTGCATGGGGTAGGATTTGAACCTACGTAGGAAATTAATCCGACGGGTTTACAGCCCGTTGCCTTTGACCGCTCGACCACCCATGCAAATAACTGTTCAAATAATACCGGCGGCTTTTCGAGCCGTTTAGCAAAATAGCAATGATAGCCAAGTTTTTCTCAGGTTGCAAGTTTGAAAGTTCGGGTTTTAATCGGACGGCTTGTTTTCGTTGACGTTCGACGTTTGAAGCGCTCGCGGATGAAATTTTTCGTAAGTCTTTCTTAAGTGCGAATCGGTAATATGCGTATAAATCTGCGTCGTCGAAATATCGGCGTGTCCGAGCATCGCCTGAACCGAGCGCGAATCCGCGCCGTGCTGAAGCAGATGCGTCGCAAAACTGTGCCGCAAAGTGTGCGGCGAAACGTCTTCAAGACCGGCGCGGCGAGCGTATTCGGAAACTAATTTATGAATGATTTGTCTATTAAGAGGCTTTCCCAAACTGCTGACGAAAAGATTATCAATCTCGATGTTTTCCTTTTTTCGACGGTGAATCAAATAACTTTTCAGCCACTCAATCGCGCTTTTCCCAAGCGGAACTTTGCGCATCTTAGAACCTTTTCCCGTGCAGCTTAAAATCCCTGCGTCAACGTCCACATCGAAAATCCGCAAAGAAACCGCTTCCGAAACGCGCAAGCCCGACGCATACATCAATTCCAAAATCGCCCGGTCGCGCAAACCGATTTTGCCCGCAACGTCCGGCACGGCAAACAAATTTTCAATCTCAAACTCCGACAAAAAACGCGGCAAATAAAAACCTTTCTGCGGCGCGATTAAATCTTCCGCCGGATTTTTCTTGATATGCCCGTCAAACTGCAAAAACTTATAAAACCCGCGCAGCGCGCTAATCAGCCGCCGCTTAGAATTTTCCTTCAAATTCGCGCCCGCCAAATCAATCAGCCATTCGCGCAAATCTTTAACCGTCAAATGCACAACGTCCAAACCATTCTTCTCCGCCCACGCGCGCAGCTTCGCCAAATCCCGCTCATAACTCTCCACAGAGTTTTTCGCCAAACTCTTTTCCACCCGCAAATAAATCAGATATTCACGAATCAAATCACGTTTCATCGCTTGTTATTAAAACACAAAAACAAAATAATCTGCGCGCTTTAAAGTTCAATAATTGATTGTCAATAAGGTTTAGGTCAAAATAGCGATTGATATGAGAAATCTACAAATCTTGACCGGCGATAGCCTTTTGATTCTACCGACATTAACGGCTGAATCAGTTCAATGTTGCGTAACATCCCCACCTTATTGGGGACTCCGCAATTATGAGCATCCAGCGCAAATCGGTGCTGAATTGTCGCCGGAAATTTATGTTGATAATCTTGTAAAAATGTTTCGAGAAGTTCGGCGCGTGCTTCATAAAGACGGAACAGTTTGGCTTAACGTGGGCGATGGATACGCGAGAAATGGCGGAACAGGTAATCACGGACCAAACGCGATGGTTGGCAATACAAAAAAATTAATTCAAAAACGCAACTGCAAAGTTCCCGATTGCTGGGGACTTAAGGACAGAGACTTAATCGGCTTGCCTTGGCGCGTCGCTTTCGCGTTGCAGGCGGACGGTTGGATATTAAGGTCAAAAATAACTTGGGTCAAAAAAAATCCGATGCCCGAAAGCGTTAAAAACAGACCGACGAATGCAACCGAAGAAGTTTTTATGTTTGCCAAGTCGCCGGCGTATTTCTACAATCCAAACGGCGTTCGGGAAGAAAGCGGCGCAAATCTTCGCAATCATTGGGTTCTTAGTCCCGACTCAAGCAGAAGCGGACATCCGGCAACATTTCCGCGTGAACTGGCGCGACGTTGTATCTTATTAGGTTCGCGCGAAGGCGATATTATTTTAGACCCGTTCAGCGGTTCGGGAACTACCGGAATCGCGGCGAACGAATTGAACCGCAAAGCAATTCTCATCGAACTAAATCCGACTTATGCCGAAACAAGCAAAGAACGCGCGGCATCTGTCCAGCCGCAACTCCAGTCGTTAGCCGTCAATAAAAATCAATAACAAACGTAGATTATATGCCTCGAAAATCCGGCTCGAAACAGTTAATCCTGCAATTTTTCTCACAAAATATCGGTAACGTGCTGGAATCAAAAGATATTCAGCGAGCAAGCGGCGGCGCGGTCGAATGGGCGCGCCGTGTTCGTGAACTGCGAAACGAAGACGGCTACCAAATTCTTTCTCACAAAGACCGAGCGAATTTAAAGCCGAATCAATACTTAATGGAAACCGACAAGAGAGTGCCGTCTTTCGCGCGCAGCATTTCTAAAGAAACTCGCGCTTGGGTGCTTGAAAGAAACGGCTACACTTGCCAGATGTGCGGCGTTGCGGCTGGTGACCCCGACCCGTTCGGCACAAATCGAACCGTGCGCCTTACAATGGGACACATTCTTGACAAATCAAAAGGCGGCGACGATACGCCGCAAAATTTGCGAGCGGTTTGCACGAATTGTAATGAAGGCTTACAAAATACGGCGTTGCCGAAACCAGACCAAATTCACTTGCTCGCTCAAATCCGACGCGCAACGATAAATGACCAAGAAGCCGTATTAAATTGGTTACTTCAAAAATTTAGTTTGGAAGCTAAGAAAAAGAATTAAAATTATTAGTTATTAACTCTCGCTTTCCAAAACCTTTTTCGCTTCCAGCAATCTTTGTTTGTTCGCTTCGATTAGTTCGGGATATTTCAAATCGAGCGATTCGAGGCGCTGGCAGATGATTTCGGAGATGACGGCGCGCGTGAACCATTTGTTGTCCGCCGGGACGACATACCACGGCGCGTTTTTCGTGCTGGTAGCGGCGAGCGCGTCTTCGTAAGCCTTCATATAATCGTCCCAGAAGGCGCGTTCTTTTACGTCGGCGGCGGAAAATTTCCAGTTTTTTTCCGGCTCGTTGATGCGTTTGAGAAATCGCTTTTTCTGCTCGTCTTTCGAGACGTTGAGGAAAAATTTCAAAACCTGAACGCCGTTTTCCGACAGATATTCTTCAAAATTGCGGATTTGCGTGTAGCGTTCTTTCCAGATGTCTTTTTCTTTTTTGGCGCGGTCGGGCAATTGCTGAAGCTGCAAAATTTCGGGATGCACGCGCACGACAAGGACTTCTTCGTAATAGGAACGATTGAAGATTCCGATTTTTCCGCGTTCGGGCAAAACCTTCATCGAGCGCCACAGAAAATCGTGGTCAAGCTCTTCCGACGACGGCTGTTTGAACGAATGAACTTCGCAGCCCTGCGGATTGACGCCGCTCAAAACGTGTTTTATTGCGCTGTCTTTGCCCGCCGCGTCCATCGCTTGAAAAATTATCAAAATCGCGTGAACGCTCTGCGCGTAGAGAACGTCCTGCAACTTGGCGAGTCGCTGAATGTTTTCGGCTAAATCGGCGACGGCGGCGGTTTTATCTTTATAATCGCCGGTAAAATCCGTTTTGTGAGTTTTTAAGCTGAACTTTTTACCTTCGGGGACGAGAAATTTTTTGACGTTCATTTTTGCGTTTTCTCCAGAAAAATTAAAGACATATTAACACAAAAGCAATAACATATTTCAAAGCAAATTCCGCACGCGCAAAACGTGTGTAAATCAAGTAAAACGCTGTCCGAATTTTGATTTCAACCGTTTCGCCACACGGGAAAATCAAGGCTATTAAAATATGCTGTCGTTTTTGAACAGCTTTTATTTATCTGATTTTGATTATGTGATTTGTTTATTGACGTTTGACGCTTTACGATTTACTAATGAATATCGGAATCACGGTTTATCCAACTTACGGCGGCAGCGGCATCGTCGGCTCGGAATTGGGAAGAGAACTAGCTTTACGCGGACACGACGTGCATTTTATTTCGTCCGCGCTGCCGACGCGCCTGACCGAATTGAACGAGCGAGTTCATTTTCACGAAGTCGAGATGATGTCGTATCCGCTGTTTGAACATCAGCCGTATTCGCTCGCGCTTTCGACGAAAATGATGACGGTCGCGCGCGCCGAAAATCTTGATTTGCTGCACGTTCATTATGCGATTCCGCATTCAATCAGCGCGATTCTGGCGCGCGAATCTTTGAAGCCGAAACGATATTTGCCCGTTATCACAACCTTGCACGGAACTGATATAACACTCGTCGGCGCAGACCGTTCTTATTTGCCGATTACGCGCTACGCTTTGCAGCAGTCGGACGGCGTTACGGCTGTCTCGAAATTTCTGAAACAGGCGACGATTGAAACATTCGATTACGACGAAATCGAAGTGATACCGAATTTTATCTGCCCGGATTATTACCGCCGCGACGAAGAAGATTCGCCGCTTAAAAAAGAATTATCGCCGAACAACGAAAAACTTCTTGTTCACGTGTCCAATTTCCGCGCCGTCAAACGCCCGATTGACTGCGTGGAAATTCTGGCAAAGGTCAGAGAAAAGGGCGCAAACGCTAAATTGATAATGGTTGGCGACGGACCCGAACGCTCTGCCGTTCATCATCGGGCGCGGCAGTTGAATGTTTTGGAACAAACCGAATTTGTCGGAAAGCAAGCGAAAATCGCGGATTATTTGGCGATTGCCGATGTTTTTCTTCTGCCGTCCGAAGAAGAATCTTTCGGCTTGGCTGCTTTGGAAGCGCAGGCGTGCGAAGTGCCGGTCGTTTCGACGAAAGTCGGCGGTTTGCCCGAAGTCGTCTCTGACAAGGAAAGCGGTTTTTTGAGCGACATCGGCGACACGGAAAAAATGGCGAATGATACGGTGAAAATTTTGTCGGACGAAAACCTGCATCGCGCATTCGGCGCGCGCGGGCGCGAGTTGGCTATCGCGCGGTACAGTTCCGAGCTGGTCATTCCGCAGTATATAAATTTTTACGAAAAGGTTTTGGCGCAAAGCGCGAAAAAGCAAATGCAGAATGCTTGAGCGTTTGAAAACCGCCTCGATTATAGGGGCGATGACTTGCCCTCGCCCGCGCTTTGATTAAATCAATATTGAATAATCCGAATATTTCGGGCGAGAACAAGCCGTCGCCCCTACAATTTTTGTTTCTTCGCGCTATTTTGAGCGCAGAAATTTTGAGGCGAGAAAAATAATAAACAAAGTAAAAGTAATCGCCGCCGAAGCGAGACAAAATTGGCAAAACGCGCCGATGACAAAAGCCTGCAAATAAACGAGCCACGCCGTAAAAATCGCCATCAAAACGACTTGGATGCCGAAAACTTTCCACATCAAACGATTGCCGAACGCCGCTAAAACCGCGAGCGAAAAAGCCGCGAAATAAGCGAGCGCGCCGAACGCGGCGAGCGGAATGCCCCAGATTTCGGCGTAAGAACTCGTCAAAACCTGCTCGCAGCCGGCGACGATGCTGCACGGAACTTGCTCGCCCGTGTAATGATGAACCGTTAAATAAATCGCGTCGGCGACGCCGCACAAAGCAACCAGCGCCGCCAGAAGCGGAAGTTTGGCGACAGCCGCGTCGTTTGTTTCGCGGGCGACGATTTCTTTAGAATCATTCATTTCTTTTCAATTGAATTTGCCGCTTCTTTTTTCGCGCTGTCGGTCGCCGGATTGGTTGTTTGATTGAGGTTTGTCGTTTGATTTGAAATTTGCGGCGGTTGATTTGTCGTCGCGCCGCCGCTTTGCGCTTTTTGCAGTTCGGCGTCGATAAACTGACGTATCGTCGAAACGTCAAGCTGCTGGTCGGGAAGCGGTTTGCCGTTGACGTAAATGGTCGGCGTGCTGTTGACATTCAAAGCGCGCGCGCGCTGCAAATCGGCATCGACACGCTGTTTTGCGGCAAGTCCGAGCGAATCGTTTTGAAATTTTTCAACGTCTAGACCGATTTTCTGCGCGTAATCATCAAAAATCTTGCGCGCGTCCGCCGCATTCGCCCACGCCTGCTGGTTTGTAAAAAGCTGATTCTGCATTTCCCAGAACTTGCCCTGAAGTCCGGCTGCTTCCGCCGCGACCGACGCTTCGTAACCGTGCGCGTGCATCGAGAGCGGGAAATTGCGAAATATGAATTTTATGCGGCTGCCGTAAATCGAATTTATCTGCTTCATCTTCGGGTGCGTCGTCGCGCACGTCGGGCATTGATAATCGGCAAATTCTTCAACCGTAACCTGCGCGTTCGGCGAGCCGAGCATATTCGCCGGTGAAGCGCCCGCCGGAGCGCTCTGGTAAGTTTTCAAAAACGCCGCCTCGTCTTTTACATTTGCGTTCGCAGACGTTTTTTTCGCCGTCGCCGGCTTTGCCTTTGAATTCTGATAAAGCCAGTAACCGCCGCCGATTACGCCAAGCAAAACAAGGCCGATAATGACGAGCGGCAGCGAAGAAGATTTGCCCTTTATTTTATTTTCGTTATTCATTTCTTTAGTGGTGAACGGTCAGTGGTTAGTGGTTAGTTAATGAATTTATTTTTCACTAACCGTTCACCACTTACCACTAACCACTATCTAACCGCTTTGAGTCTTTTTTTCCCCGCGCGGCGTTCTTCTAAAATCTCGATTGTTTCCCGAACTTTTTGATAAATTCCGTCGGCGTCCAAGCCATATTTGGCGAGCAGTAATTTCGCGTCGCCGTGCGTTACGATGCGGTCGGGAACGCCCATTCGGACGATTTTAACTTTATCAAGTAAAGCGTTTTCTTCCAGTAATTCCAAAACAGCCGAGCCGAAACCGCCCGCTAGATACGCTTCTTCGACCGTTACGATAATTCGTTTGGTTTGCGCCAGCGCTAAAATCAATTCGGCGTCGAGCGGCTTGACGAAACGCGCGTTGACTACGCTAGCGTCAATGCCGTCTTTTTCTAAAATCTTCGCCGCATCCATTGACGGATAAACCATCGAACCGTATGCGAGAATCGCAACGTCGCCCGCGCCGCCGTCGCGCAGAATTTCGGCTTTACCGATTTCGAGCATTTGCGGTTTTTCGCCGATGTCAACACCGAAACCGTTGCCGCGCGGGTATCGAATGCCCGCTGCTCCGTCGTGTTCGATAGCCGTTAAAAGCATATCGCGCAACTCGCACTCGTCTTTCGGCGCGCATAAAACGATGTTCGGATAACCGCGCAAATATGCAATATCAAGCAGACCGTGATGCGTCGGACCGTCCGCGCCGACGATTCCGGCTCTGTCCATTGCAAAAGTTACATTCAAATCCTGAAGACAAACGTCGTGCAAAATCTGGTCAAAGGCGCGCTGCAAAAACGTCGAATAAATCGCCGCGACGGGCTTCAAGCCTTCGCAAGCCATTCCCGCGCAAAAAGTTACGGCGTGCTGCTCGGCGATGCCGACGTCGAAGGCACGTTCGGGAAATCGCTCTAAAATTTTATCGACGCCCGTTCCGTCGGGCATCGCCGCCGTTAAAGCGACGATTTTTTCGTCTGCCGCCATCAATTCGCACATCGTTTCGCCGAAAATCTGCGTGTAGGTTTTCGCGGCAGGCTTTGTCGATTTAATCGCGTTTCCGGTTTTGATGTCGAATGCGCCCGTTGCGTGCCAGGCGTAATAATTTTTTTCCTGCGACGGATAGCCTTTGCCTTTGGTCGTCAGGGCGTGAACAATGACGGGCGCGTCTTCGACTTTTTTCGCTTCTTCGAGCGCCGCGACAAGCATCGGAACGTTGTGTCCGTCAACGTAGCCGATATATTTAAAACCGAGTTCGTTGACCAGCGCACCCGGCAAAACCGCCGCCGCAATCGCGTCTTTAACCGTTTTCGCCGCGCGCCTGAGACGCTCGCCGAAATGCGGAACGCTTTCCAGAGTTTCGCCGATTTCTTCCTTTAAATGCTGGTAACTTTGCGCGCCTTTAATGCGATTCAAATATCTTGCAAGACCGCCGACGGCGGGCGCAATCGACATTTCGTTGTCATTTAAAAGAACAATAAGGCGCGATTTCAAGTGTCCGGCTTGGTTTATCGCTTCCATCGCCATTCCACCCGCCAAACTTGAATCGCCGATAAGCGCGCAGACGTGAAAATCTTTGCCTTTTTTGTCGCGCGCGACCGCCATTCCGAGCGCGGCGGAAAGCGATGTCGAAGCGTGTCCCGCGCCGAACGTGTCAAAAACCGATTCGTCGCGCTTCAAAAATCCGCTCAAGCCGCCGTATTGTTTTATCGTTTCAAACTTGTCGCGCCTGCCCGTCAAAATTTTGTGCGCGTAAGCCTGATGACCGACATCCCAGACCAATTTGTCGTTCGGCGTGTCGAAAACGTAATGCATCGCCACCGCCAGCTCGACCGCGCCCAAACTCGCGCCCGTGTGTCCGCCGGTGCGCGAGCAGGTTTCCAATATAAACTGACGAACTTCGTCGGCGACTTCCTGCAAATCCTCGACGCGCAATTGCCGCAAATCGGCGGGCGAATTTATTTCCATTAAAAATCTCATTTATATACCTTTCGTGTCAGCATCTTCAAATTTCGCATTTTAACTTATACGAAAGCAAATGTTAAAAATGGAAAACTGAAAATGGAAAATGGAAAATGAAGAAAATTGTAAATTGTGAACGGTAAATCAAGAAACCGTCTTACTATTTTCCATTTTCCATTTTCAGTTTTCCATTAGAAAAAACTTTCGGCTAAATCTAATTTTCGCGCGTCTAAACAAACGAAAAGCGAAAGCTCTTATATTCAAATTTTCAAGTTTTCAAGAGGTAAAAAATAATGTCATACAAACAAAAAATCGTTTCGGTTGTGGCGACCGGCTTTGCCGTCGTTTCATTTTCGGCGTTGGGCGCGATGGCGCAAAGCGGCACGACCGCGCAGCCGCAAGACAATAACAACACGCAGAAACAGGAAAGACGCGAGCGTCGGCGCGGCGGCTTCGGCAAACACGCCGGCGAAGGACGCGGCGGCAAACATCGCGGCGGTAAAATGGGAATGCGCGAACTGCGCGAGTTGAACTTGACCGACGCGCAGAAACAGCAAATCCGCGACGTTATGCAGGCGAACCGCAACCAAAATCCGCAGGATATGCAGGAATTTCGGCAGCTTGTTCAAGCGAAGCGCGACGGCACGATTACGCCCGAACAGACCGACCGCCTGAAAACGCTCAAACGGCAAATGCGCGGGAACGCCGACCAAACTCAACAGCAGGTTATGGCAATTTTAACGAGCGAGCAGCGCGCTCAACTCGAGCAAATAAAACAGCAGAGACGCGAGCAGAAGAAACAGCGCCGCGAGATGCGCCAAAACGGTCAGCAGCCGAACGCGCCGAAAGACAACAACTAATTTCGGCAGCACAAATATAAAATAGAAAAAGCGTAAAGATTAATCTTTACGCTTTTTTTATAAACCGAACACGAACTTTAATCCGCACTGCTTTGTTAAAGAAAACGCGGGCAAAAATTCTTGCTCAATCAACCGATAAACAATTCGTCGTCCGTGTAAGCGCGGTCAATCTGTTTGGGCGAAGGCGCGAAAAGAACTTCCAAACCGCGTTTGACGCCCGCCATAATCGCCGCAATCTCGCGCGCCGGAACGACGACTTTGTGCTGTATAAAATCCGTCGTCGTAACGACTTGCCGCTGTGTCCGGTCAATGGTTTGCGAGATGAGCGCGACTTTGTTTTTCGCTTCGATTGCCGTTACGCCGACAACCTGTTTCAACTCGGCGATTTCCTCGCGGATAAGACCCGCGGATTCGGAAAAGTATTTCGTCGCCGTCGAAAGATTGCCGGAAATTTCGGTAAATTGTTTTGAAATCTCCGTGCCTTGCGCGCCGATTTCGTTGACTTTCGTCATCAGCGGCTCGACTTTTTCTTCGACGCGGCTGACCGTCGCAATCACCTTTTTTACCGTCAAAGCGATCGCAATCAGTGCAATCGCCATCACGATAAAACAGACGGCGATGACGATTGACGAAATCATCATCCAAAACAATGGCTCGTTCGCGTTCATAATTTAACTGTTGTCATCGCTCGTAAATTTTCTGTCGGTTAACGAATCGCCGCTGCCGCCCGAAGTTACGGACTTGTTGGTCGGCGGCTCTAAACCTTTGTTCTTGGCAATCGGGTAACTCGGCGCGCTCGCTGTTTCGCCGAACGAATCGGATTGATTGCGCCGTTTTTCTTCCGCATAAGCGTCTTTGCCCGCTTCGAGCGCGTCCGCGAGCGGGTTCGATGCGCTCGAAACCGCGCCGCGCGCGCGCTGCGTCAACTCGCCCGCTTTGCCCTGCGCCGTCGTGTAAAGCTCGCTCGCTTTATCTCGCGTTACTTCATAATATTCGCCCGCTTTATCTTGCGCGACGGTTGCGGCTTCCTTGCCCTTTTCCAAACCTTTTCGCGTTACGTCGGCAATGTCGCCGCGCAATTCCGTTCCCGATTTCGGCGCAAACAGCAGCGCCAGAACCGCGCCGATGCCGCCGCCGATTAAGACGTAGCTCAATTTCTGCGATGCGCTCGTTTCCCGCTCGATTTGTCTGTCGCTTTCTCTATCGTAAATTCTTTCGTATCTTTCGTTCTCGTTTCTCATAATTTTCTCCTCGCCGCCGATAAGCCGCGGCAAAAACTTTCTATTGTTTCCGTGCTTTAGAATATAACAGAAAATCCGGTTTATTGGAAAACGTTTTTTGTTAAAATTCAGCCGCCGATTTCGGCTTTGACTGCGCGCTCGATTCCCTGCAAATCCGGCAAAATCTCGACCGCGCGCCAAACGCCGCCGCGCGCCGCAAACATCTCGCGCACGCGCGCCGCTTGCCCGAAACCGATTTCCAGCAGCAGAAACGAGCGCGGTTTTAAAAATCGCGGCGCGCCGGAAATAATTTTTTCGATGATGCGAAAACCGTCCGCCTCATCCGTCAGCGCCGCCGCCGGCTCGTAACCGCGCACTTCGGCTTGCAGATTTTCGATTTCCGCGCGCGCGATATAGGGCGGGTTCGAGACGATTAAATCGAATTTTTCCCCAATCGAAAAACTTTTTCCGGTCGAAGAAAAATCTTCGTCGCTTAAAGATTTTTCTTCGAGCGATAATTTTCCGTCCACTGAAAATTTTTCCTCGTCCAGAGCGTCGAAAACGTCCGAGATTTTCAAGTCCAAACGTTCGGAAACCCCATGCCGCGCGGCATATTTTTCGGCGACTTTCAGCGCGCCTTCAGAAATATCGACGGCGACGGCGCGCGCCGATTTGTTCGCGTGCAAAATCGAAATCGAAACGCACCCCGAACCGACTCCGATTTCACAAAAGCGCGGCGCGCTTTTCCCGCGCAAAATCTCTATCGCGTTCTCGACCAGCAATTCGGTTTCCGGTCGCGGAATCAAAACCTCGGGCGTAACCGAAAAATCGAGGTTGTAAAATTCCTGCCGTCCGACAATATATTGAAACGGCTCGCGCCGCGCGCGGCGAGCGACAAAAACTTTGAATCGCGTTTCTTCTTCGGGCGACAAATCTCGCTCCGAATGCGCAACCAGAAAAGTTCTGTCTTTTTCCAAAGTGAAAGCCAGCAGCAGCGCGGCTTCGCGGCTCGGTTCGGCAACGCTGCTTTGACTTAAAAGAGCGGCGGCGTTTTTAAGATTTTCCGCGATGCTCGACATTTTTTTGCAATCGGGCGAAACCTTTTTCGGCAAATCCGCACGGTGAAACTATTATAAATTTTAATCGCAATACGAAAGCGCTAATTTCAGAAACGCTTTACTGCATCTTCGAGTTTCGCCAAAAGCCAGCCGCGAAAATCGTTTTCGCCCGCAAAAACCGTTTCACTTTCGGCGACGAAACACGGCACGCCGAATTTTACATCATTCAATTTCACCGCGTCTTTCGCCGTCGTCAGCAAAGCGTTTGCGCCCGTTTTGCGCGCCGTTTCTTCGAGTTTTTCAACGTCCGATTGACGATAAAAATAATGGTCTGGAAAAGTTTCGGTTGCCGCTAAATCGAAATTCTCCGCGCGCAGATGTTCGAAAAAACCTTGCGGATTGCCTAAGCCGCAGAAAGCCAGAAATTTTGATTTCGGATTTTCGGCGACGGTTTTTAAGTTTTCCGATTTTGCACAATTTATTTTTATTTGCTCCGTTATTTCACGCTCTTGAACGCTCGATTTGTAATTTGCCGTGAAATTATTTCTCTCAAAAAATTTCGCCGCTTCGATTAAATTTGAAATTCTGTTAGTCGAAACGAAAATTGGGCAGGCGCTATTGTATTTTCTGATTTCGGCGCGCAGACTTTCGATTATTTCAGTTGTTTCAACCAAATCCGAGCGCGTGATGACGACGGCATCGGCGCGTTTGAGACCGTCGAGCGGTTCGCGCAAACTGCCGAAAGGCAGCAATTTGCGGTTGCCGAACGGATTTGTCGCGTCGATGACGGCGATATTGGCGTTGCGCCGCGCGCGAAGATGCTGGAAAGCGTCGTCAAGAACAAACGCCGTCGCGCCGAGCGTTTCGCGCGCCCGTTTTGCTGCCCGCACCCGGTTTGCGTCTGAAATAACGACGGCTTTTCCAAGCAGTTTGCGCGCTAATTCGAGCGGCTCGTCGCCCGCTTGCCGCGCGTTTGCCGTTAAAATCCTCTCGCCGTCCGAAACGATAATCTGCGTTTTCGGATTTTCCCGTTTATAACCGCGCGAGATGACGCAAACCTTTTCGCCCGCATCGGCTAAAATTTCCGCCGCGAGAGCGACGAGCGGCGTTTTTCCCGTTCCGCCAACCGTCAGATTTCCCACCCCGACGACAAACGCGCCGAGCGAAAAAGATTTAAAGAAACCCGTTTCGTAAAGCGAAATTCTTTGCCGCAGAAGCGAGACGTGAAAACGGGAAAACATAAATTTTAGTGGTGAACGGTGAGTGGTTAGTGGTTAGTTTAGGAATTTTTCTTTCACTAACCGTTCACCACTAACCACTGACCACTTTTATCTTTTGTTCGTCGTTTGAATTAATCGTTCTAATTTCGTCTGCGCCGAAGCGCTGTCGATACTTTGTTCGGCGAGACGGGCGGCGTGTATCGGTTTTTTGCTTAGTCCGCCGATGAGAATTGCGGCGGCGGCGTTTAAGACAACTAGCGCGCGCGCTTCGTCGCGGCGTTTGCCGCTTAAAACTTCGCGGATTATCGACGCGCTTTCGTCCGCTGTTTCGGCGCGCAAGTGCGACAAATCGGCGGCGCGGTGCAAGCCGAAATCTTCGGGCGTAACCTTAAATGTTTTCAATTTGCCCGCGAGAACTTCGGCAACCAGCGTGTCGCCCGTCAAAGTCAGTTCGTCCAAACCGTCCGCCGCGCCGTGAACGACCCAAGCGTGCTGCGCTTCGAGAAGCGCGAGCGCCTGCGCCATCGATTTGACCAGAGATTTGTGCCAGACGCCGACGATTTGTTTGCTTGCGCGCGCCGGATTTGCCAGCACGCCGAGCAGGTTAAGGGACGTGCGAATGCCCAGACTATTTCGTGCTTCGCCGACGCGCCGCAGGGTTGTGTGAAATTTAGGCGCGAACATAAAACAAATGCCCGCGCCGTTCAGACACGCTTGCGCCGCGTCCGGCTCGGCTGTAATTTTTATGCCCAGTTTTGCCAGCACGTCGGCGCTTCCCGTGCGGCTCGACACGGCACGATTGGCTTGTTTGGCTACTATTAAACCCGCGCCCGCCGCGACAAACGCCGCCGCCGTCGAAACGTTAAAAGTTTTCCCCGCGCTCGAACCCGTTCCCATTATGTCAATCAAATTTTCGTGTCTGGTCGTAATATGAACTGCCTGTTCGCGTATCGCGCTCGCCATTCCCGCCAGCTCTTCCGGCGTTTCGCCTTTCGCCGTTAGCGCCGCAAGCGCGCCCGCAATCTGCGCCGGATTTGCGTTATTGCTTGTCAGCGCGCGGAAAAATTCGGCGGCGCGCTCGACGGATAAATCTTCGCCGCGAACAAGAGCAGACAAAAACGCAAACAGTGGCGTGTCGGCTTTATCGTTCGTCGCGGCGACCGGCGCGGCGTTGAACCATTCGGTTTTCGGAGACATAAACAACAGTATAAGTGAAAAATGAAAAGTGAAAAGCGAAAAGTATATGAAAAAGTGAAAAGTAATAGATTTAACCGATGCAAAGCTGTTAACTATTCGCTTTTCACTTTTCGCTGTTTCTCAATAAATCGATTTTTATTGAACAATTTTTATTGAAAAACACCGAACAGTTAATAGGTTGTGTTGAACCTAGTTAATAGCGAAAACATTTTTCTTTGTAATCTGTCGCGTTGCTGCTTTAGTGGCGCGCCCATACAAGAAATGCGTAATTGAAGTAAATTCATCTCAAAAATTCAAAAAGTTTCGCAGCAGTTTTTTTCCTTCAGCTGTTAAAATCGATTCGGGATGAAATTGCACGCCTTCGATTTTAAATTGTTTGTGGCGCAAACCCATAATCAAATCGTCTTGGGTTGAAACGGCGGAAATTTCCAGACAATCGGGCAAAGATTCGCGCTCGACAACGAGCGAATGATAGCGCGCCGCCGCGAAATCGTCGGTTAAGCCTTTGAAAATCGTGCGCCCGTCGTGGCGAATGTTTGCCGGTTTGCCGTGAACCGGAACGCGCGCGCGCACAACCGTTCCGCCGAAAAACTGCCCGATTGCCTGATGTCCGAGACAGACGCCGAAAATCGGCAGTCTGCCCGCGAATCGCTCCAGAACTTTTAACGAAATGCCCGCCCCGTCGGGCGTTCCCGCTCCGGGCGAGATTAAAATTTTCTGCGGTTTAATATTTGTTTCGATTTGCCCGACCGAGATTTCGTCGTTGCGCCGCACCACAACGCGCGCGCCGAGTTCGCCTAAGTGCTGGACGAGATTAAACGTAAAAGAATCGTAATTGTCGATGACGAGAAGCATTTGAACGTTTGGAAAACTAAAAACTAAAATTCGTAAAATCGGCGAAACGTGTTCGGCACGCTGAAAAAATTATTTACTATTTTACGCGAAAGGCATAACATAAACGCAATTTTCAAAAACGGAGAAGTCGAACCAAATGTTTTACAAACGAGCTATCAGCATTTTTCTGTGCGCCGCTTTTGCCGCGCCGCAAAATTTCGCTCAAACGAAACCGGCAATTATGAGCGGCGAGGCGAAAAACGCCGCGCAGATTTCGCCCGCGATTGAGGAAAAATCCGTCGCCCTTCTCGGCGCGCTGGCGCGCGACGCCGAGCAGTTTTATTTGCCGGAAAATCGCGTCGCGTCGCGTGTTCTGGTGGCAAATCTGCTTTGGGAGCGCGACGAAAAACAGGCGCGCGCGCTTTTTCAAGCTGCCGTAACCGAACTAAACGCGCTCGTCGGACGGCTTCCGCTCGACGACGCTGCGGACGAGGAAAACGCTTCAACTGCCGAAGAAAATTATTTAACGTTTGACGCCGTGCGCGAACTGCGCAGAGATTTGCTGCTCGCGCTGGCGGCGCGCGACCCGAAAGCGGCGCTTGACGCGCTCCAAACTCTGACGCGCCGAAAAACCGACGGCGGGGAAAATATCTTTACCGACGATGCGGCGCTCGAACTAAGTTTAGCCGAACAAATCGCCGCCAAAGACCCGAAACAGGCGTTCGAGCTTGCCGAAAAAAATCTGCAAAAAGCCCTCGGCTACAATCTTTACACGGCGCTCGAAAGCATTTACGGCAAAGATGCCGAACTCGGCGCGCGGCTTGCGCGCGCCGTTCTAGAAAAAATAAAAAGCCGCGACACGCGGATTGTTTCGCAGGGCGATTATATTACGAATTCGATGTCGAACCGCTCGATGTCCGGCGGCGGTTATATGTCGAACGGCTCAATTGCAGGCGAGGCGATGACGACCGGTTCAATGTCAAGAATGGCAAACGTCAGCGAAGCGACAATCGGGCGAACGCCTTTCGTCGCCAATGTTTGGGAAATCCAGCAGTTCGTCCAATCGGTTAAAAAACTCAACCGGCAGGCAGCGAGAGATAAAAAAACTCCGGTTTTGACCGACGCCGAAATGCGCGATTTAATCGACGTTCTGGCGCAGAAATATATAAAACAACAGCATCTTTCGCCGTATGAAATCGCATCGTCGATAAGCGACATCGCAAGATATTTCCCCGCTTCGGCGCTTGCGCTCCGGCGAAAAATCGCGCAAGGCTCGGAACTCGACAATTTGATGCGCAATCAGGAATTTCAAAGCGAAACCGAAGACAAAACAGCCGAAGAAATCTTCCAAATCGCCGAAAAAAAACCAATCGGCGAGCGCGACTCGTTTTATCGTCAGGCTGCCGAAAAAGCCTTGGAACAAAACGACTTTCTAAGGGCGAAAGATTTTTACGCGCGTGTCAAAGCCAAGGAAGGCGATTATTTAAACACAAGACTTGAAGAAGGCTTGCCACTCGCGCTGGCGCAGAAAGGCGATATGCGCGAAGTTCGGCAAATGCTCGCCAAGTCAAAAACGCCCGAAGAACGAATCGAAATTTTATCGGCGCTCGCCGCGACCGTCGCGCAGAACGGCGACCGAAAAACCGCCGCCGTTCTGATAAACGAAGCGCGCGCGCAGTATTCGGGCAAAATGCGGCAGCGGCGAAACTTGACGAGCGTTTTGCAGCTCGCGCAAGGCTACGCTTTTGTCGAGCCGGAGCAAAGTTTTACATTGCTCGAAAGCAATATTTCCTATTTCAACGACATCATCGCGGCTGGCATTCTGCTCGACGATTTCAACGAATACGGCTCGGTCAAATCCGATGAAGTAAAACTTGATGTCGTGCGCGCCGCCTCTTACAGTAATGCGCCGAACGGCGTCCGCCTGATTAGAAAACTGGCAACCGTCGATTTCGACCGCACAGTCGCCTTAACCGAAAAATTCGCCCGCCCCGAAACCAGATTTTTCGCCCGCTTCCGCATCGTCGAAGCCCTGCTTGACCCGAAAGCCGAAGAAACGGAAAAACAAATTCAGCAAAGCGAAGAAAACAGAGACTATTAAAGTGATAAGTGATAGATGATAACTGATAACTGATAAGTTTTAAATTTTCTTTACTTATCAGTTATCAGTTATTTTCGTTCCCAAAAGCCAGTGTCCGCCGTCTACGACGAGCGTTACGCCGTTGATATAACTTGCCGCGTCCGAGCATAAAAAGAGCGCGGCGTTTTCGATGTCGCGGATGCGTCCGAATCTTTGCAGAGGGATTTTTTTCGCCAGCTTTTCTTTGAGCGCGTCGGGCAGAAGTCGTTTCATTCCTTCGGTATCTTCAATCGGACCCGGCGCGATGCCGTTGGCACGGATGCCGTATTTTCCCCATTCGACCGCCAGATTGCGGGTTATCGCATCGACCGCCGCTTTTGCCGCCGAAACGTGAATTTGCAGCGGCGTCGCGGCAAGATGCAGAGTTGCGCTGATGTTCAAAATCTGCCCGCCGGATTTTTCGAGTTCGGCAAACGCCGCGCGGCAAACGTTAAAAGTTCCTTTGGCGTCGATGTCGATAACCGTGCCGAAACCGTTTGCCGAAAGTTCCTGCGCCGCGCACAGAAAATTTCCCGCCGCGCCGTTGACGACAATATCGAGATTGCCGAATTTTTTGACCGTTTCGCCGATTGCCGTTTCGATTGCCGCGTAATCGCGCACGTCCGCCGCGATTGCGAAACATTCGCCGCCGTTCTGCTCGATTAAATTTTTCATCGCCGCGAGATTTTCCTGTTTGCGCGAAGCGATGGCGACGCGCGCGCCCGCTTCGGCAAGAGCGCGCGCCACGCCGCCCGTAATTCCAGTGCCGCCGCCGGTTACAAACGCGACTTTTCCCTGTAAAATGTTGTCTGCAAAAATTTTTTCCATAATGATTCGAGATTTTAGCACAAGAAAAATTAACCCTCAGATGAACACGGATAAACACAGATTAAGACGGCGCAAAAGGCGCAAGCCATCGAACCGCAAAACCCAAACAATAAGCCGTTATTTAAAAAAGTCCGTATTCATCTGCATTCATCTGTGGTTAATTTTTCTTCTCGTCTCGTGCCACTCGAAACCGACTGATTTGCGCGCGCTCGCGCCTGCCGATGCGCTTGTTTATTTGGAAACGAACGACCTCGGCAAAACGCTTGCAGCATTGACGGAAAGCAAGGCTTTTGAAGAACTCGGAGAAAATAAAACGGATTTTTCCGCCGTCGAAAACGTGCAGTTTGCCGTTGTCGTTACAGGTTTTGAAACGTCCGAAAATAAAATCAGCGACGAGCAGTCGGATTTAAATTTCAAACCGCGTTTCGTCGCCATCGCCGAAACGCACAGGTGGAAACCAACCGCCGTTTCGATTGCGGAAAACCAAATCGGGCGTTTCGTCAAAGACGCTTACGGCGATGACGTAAAGCTCGAAAAATCGGAAAAAGCGGACGCGAAGTTTTTCGTTTGGACAAGCGGCGGCAACAGTGAAAACGAAGCGCGCAAGATTTTCGCCGCTGTTTCGGGCGGCACGATTTACGTCGGCAATGACGAAAGCCTTATCGACAAATGTTTAGCAGTCAGGCGCGGCGAAACCGAAAGTTTGCTGAAAAACGAAAATCTCACGCGCGCCCGTGAAGCGGCAAACGCGCAAAACACGGAAAACGTTGAAGATGCGAAGGGGACGGACAGCGAAAATTTCCCGCTCGCGTTCGGCTATGTTTCAAACGACGGCGTTGCGCAAATCGCCAATCTCGCTGCCGTCTCCTTGGCAATCGACGCAAGCGAAGACGACGCGGCGCGCTCGTTTATCGCGCGCGTCGTGCCGCCGATTCTGCAAAAATCGGTCAGGGAAATTTCGTGGACGGCACGGCGAAGCGAGCAGGGAATAGAGGACAAAGTTTTTGTGGCAACCAGCGACGAAACGTCTTCGGTTTTCACGGAAGCAATGCAAACAGCGCCAAAAACACAAACAAATTCGGCAGAATTTCTGCCGCCTGACATAACGAGCGCGACGCGCTACAACTTGCAAAATCCGCAAACGGCGTGGCGCGGCTTGCTCGCCGCCGCCCTCAAACAAACGGACGATGCGGCAAGCGCGAACGTCATAAACGCCTTTTCCGGCGAATTGCTCGGCGCTTACGGCGTCGGCGATGCCGAAACTTTTTTGAGCGCCGTCGATTCGGAAATTTTGACCGCGCAACCGGGCGATGAGGGCGAAAAATCAATCGTTATCGTTACGGTCAAAGACGCGGAAAAAATCAAAAAATCGCTTGCCGAAATCAATTTCAAAGCCGCGCCGGAAAAATCTGCTGATGCCGAAATCTGGAAATCCGAAGACGGCGAAACGGCGGCGGCGTTTGTCGAAAACCACCTTATTTTCGGCGACGCCGAAAGCGTTCTTAAATGTCTCGAAGCCGGAAGAAGCGGGCGAAATTTTACGCAAAATCAATTGTTTCAAAAGTTTAACGAAAGCCGCGCCGTCGCTGTAACTTTTGCCAGAGACACCGATTCGGCGGAAAAAATCGTTTACGTTTTCGGCAAAATCAAATACGAAAACAAAAAGACCGCAACCGTTTATTTAACCGAAACGCGCTTTACAAACGGCGGAATTGAGCGGCGGACAGTTTCGGCTTTCGGTTTAATCGGAACGATTATAGAACAAGTGAAAAACTAAAAGTGAAAAGTGAAAAGTAAAGGAATTATGCTTTAAAGATAAATAATTTCTGAACTTTTAGTTTTTCACTTTTCACTTTTCACTATTTTCCTCGCGCTGCGTTTCAAATTCTTAACATTTCGCTCAATCCAGTTTTCGGCTTCGTCGAAATAAGCGAATTTACGTTCGTCGCGGCGAAAGGCGGGCGTATGGTTATAGCGTCTGCCCTCGCGGTATATCGTCGGGTGAAAGATGTGCAGCATTTCGTGGAAGACGACGAATTCAACGACGTATTTCGGAACTCGTGCGCCGTCTAAAGAGCGGCTGACGACAATAGTTTCGTGCGCCGCGTCGTGATGACCGAGAATGCGGAAAGTTTTTTTCGCAGACCAGCTTAACGTCGGCGGCGGGATTTTGCCATCGAAATAAGTTTGATTTAAATGCCCGAAAATTTCGTGTAAATCACAAAAATCGCCCGTCGCGGTCGTGATTATTTTTCGCCCCCGCGCGCGTTTGTTTGCCGCGACGCGCTCGCGCAATTCGACGCCTTTTATCGACTCGCGGTAAGTTTGCAAAGCCTTCGGCGAAACCGGTTTTCGCAAAAGTTTCGCAACTAAAATGAATGCCAGAGCGCGCTGCGCCGCAAGCGGCAAGTCGCGGCTAAGCTCGGCGAGACGCACGAAAATTCGTCCTTCTCGCTGTCGAATCGTGTGATTGATGCCGATATACGGATAAAATCTGACTTCGATTTGCGGCGCGCTTTTGCCCGAAGTTTGAAACGCTTCTTGGTAAAAACCTTTAATTTGTTCGAGCGGCTCGGACATAGAAATACAAGATACAGCTAAGCGGGTTTAAGATGCGCAAACGCAAAAAGGGCAAAAATTGTTTATCAAAATTTAACCGAAATTTCTTGACATCGACGCGGCGGAAATGCTATCAAATTTAAAGCCGCTGAAAATCGCTCGGCGGCGCTTCTTTTATCAAGCCTTACAAATCTTAACAAATCGGAAAATTCTAATCTGCTAGTGATTTCAAATCAAGCCCGCGAAAAAAGTTTTCAGCAAGTTCCCGACGCGCGCGGGCAGATAATTTTGTCTGCCGTCATCAACGAGCATCTGGTTACGGGCGAGCCGGTCGGGTCGAAATCGGTGGCGGAAAAATTCGCGTCCACCGCTTCGAGCTGGAGTTCGGCGACGATTCGCAACGTGATGAGCGAGCTGGAAGAATTCGGGTTTCTCGAGCAGCCGCACACATCAGCCGGGCGCGTGCCGACCGATAAAGGGTATCGTTTTTACGTCAACAACCTGCTCGGCGTGCTGAGTTTGTCGAACGAAGATTTGCGCGCGATTAACGAAGAATTCGGGTTCGACGAAACGGAAAGCGCGTCGACATCCTTGATTCCAGACCGTTTGATGGAAAGAACTTCACATTTGCTTTCGGCTTTGTCGGGCAACGTAGGCATCGTCGTTTCGCCGAGCCTTGCCAAAGACAAATTACAGCATATCGAATTTGTCAATTTATCGGAAAAGCGCGTTCTTGTCGTTCTTGTCAGCGCGCCGAACATTGTCCATAACAAAATCATACGGCTCAAGGAAGCGTTTTCCAACGACGAGCTTGAGCGAACGGCTCGTTATTTGAACCGTGAATTCGCGGGAAAAAGTCTCGCTGAAATCCGCGTTAAAATTCTCGCGCTGATGCACGAAGAAACCGCGCTTTTCGATAAATTACTGCAAACGGCGATGATTCTCTGCTCGCAGAGCATTGAGGACGAAACCGATTCGCGCGGCGAGATTTACGTCGGCGGCGCGTCCAATATATTGACGAAAAGCGATTTCGCAAGTCTCGAGCGACAGCGCGAACTGCTTCGCACAATCGAAGAAAAATCGCGGCTCGTGCAGATTTTGACCGAGTGCATCGTGCAGGATGCGGCGAGCGCCAAAGAAGGCGGCGTGCAGATTATCATCGGCAGCGAAAATTCCGCAACATCTTTGCAAAACTGCACGCTGATAACCGCGCCGTATCGCATCGCCGCCGGCGCGGGCGAAGCCGACGGCACGTTGAGCGTCTTAGGTCCGACGCGCATCGAATACGCGCGGATGATTTCAATCGTCTCTTATGTGGCGCGTCGTCTTGAAAAAACGATGTCGAAAGAATTTACGAAAATTTAACTTCCCACGAATTTCAACCGCCAAATTCAAAAACTCCAAAATGAATTCCAACCAAAATTTACCGAACAACACGTCCGAAGAAATTGACGGCACGCTTTCCGTCGACGATTTTTTCCGCGAGCTTGAAGCCAGAGAGAAAGATTTGCACATCACCGGCGGACTTGTCATCGAAATCGACGAAACCGACGGCGAGAGCGATAATAATGGCGATTTGCCCGAATTTTTGCAGCAGGAATTTCCAGCGGCGGAACGTCAACAGCAGATAGATACGTTGCCGATGGCTGCGTCGAACGATTTTTCTGCACATCAGACAGCATCGTCAACATCTTTATCGGCAGCGACCAACGCCGCCGAACTCGAAGATAAAATCGCAAATCTGCAAAATCAAATCTCGAAGCTCGAAACCGAGCGCGTCGAAATGTTTGAAATTGCCAAGCGGCGACAGACGGATTTGGACAATTACAAAAAGCGCGTTGAGCGCGAGCGCGGCGAAACTTTCCGCGCGCAGCTCGGCAATCTGGCGACGCAGATACTGCCCGTGATGGACAATTTAAACCGCGCGCTCGACTCGGTTTCCGGCGCAAAAGACGACGACAATCAGCAAAATTTCGGGCATTTTTGCGACGGCATAATGCTGGTCGGGCAACAACTCGGCGAGGTCTTGGAAGAAATGGGCGTGCAGCCGATTGTCGCCGTCGGCGAGAAATTTGACCCGTATTTTCACGAAGCCGTCGCAACGGACGAAGCGACGAGCAACGCGCCCCCGCTGACAATCACCGCCGAACTTCTGCGCGGCTACCGTATCGACGACCGCGTTATCCGCCCGTCAATGGTCAAAGTTTCTAAATAATTGATAAGTAAGGATTTTTGCTTTTACTCGACTGTTATCACCTACCAGTTATCACCTGTCATTTAACAAATTTATGAGCAAAGTAATCGGAATAGATTTAGGCACGACAAACTGCTGCGTCTCGGTTTTAGAAGGCGGCGCGGTGCAGATTATATCGAACAAAGAAGGCGGCAGAACGACGCCTTCGGTCGTCGGTTTTACGGAAAAAGACGAGCGGCTCGTCGGGCAAATCGCCAAGCGGCAAGCCGTTACCAATCCGGCAAACACTCTGCACGCTGTCAAACGGCTCATCGGACGCAAATTTAACGCGCCGGAAGTCGAGAAGATGCGCGAAAACGTGCCGTTCGAGATTGTCGAAGCGGCAAACGGCGACGCGCACATCCGCGTGCTTGACCGCACATACAGCCCGCCGGAAATCTCGGCAATCGTTTTGCAGCGTCTGAAATTGGCGGCTGAAGAATTTTTGGGCGAAAAAATCACCGAAGCGATTGTTACCGTTCCCGCATATTTCGACGACGCGCAGCGACAGGCGACGCGCGACGCCGGAAAAATCGCAGGCTTAGAAGTCGAACGCATTATCAACGAGCCGACGGCGGCGGCGCTCGCCTACGGTTTCGACAAAAATAAAAACGAGCGCGTCGTCGTTTATGATTTGGGCGGCGGCACGTTCGACGTTTCGATTCTGGAGATAAACGACGGCGTTTTTGAAGTTTTATCGACATCCGGCAACACGTTTCTCGGCGGCGAAGATTTTGACGAGCGCCTTATCAACTGGCTTGTCGAGAATTTTAAAAACGAAAACGGAATCGATTTAAGACAAGACCGGCTTGCCTTGCAGCGTCTCAAGGAAGCGGCGGAGCGCGCCAAGTGCGAGTTGTCTTCGGTTTTAGAAACGACCGTTAATCTGCCGTTTATCGCGGCGGACGCGACGGGTCCGAAACATATTAACTCGGTTTTAACACGCGAGAAATTTGAAGAACTCGTGCAGGATTTAGTCGAATCTTCGGTCGAGCCGTGCCAGAAAGCGTTGTGGGACGCCAAATTGCAGCCGTCCGACATCGACAAAATCATACTGGTCGGCGGTCAGACGCGCTCGCCCGTTATCACGCGCACGGTCGCGGAAATTTTCGGGAAAGAGCCGTCGGCGGAAATCAACCCCGATGAAGTTGTCGCAATGGGCGCGGCGATTCAGGGCGGCGTTTTAACCGGCGATGTTAAAGATATTGTTCTTCTGGATGTTTTGCCGTTAAGTCTCGGACTCGAGACGCGCGGCGGTCTTTTCGTCAAATTGATTTCGCGTAACTCGACCATTCCGCTGAAAAACACGATGACTTTTACGACCGTCGCCGACAATCAGCAATCGGTTGAAATCCATATTCTGCAAGGCGAGCGCGAAGTCGTGAGCGGCAACCGCAGTTTAGGCAAATTCGAGCTGGTCGGCATTCCGCCCGCGCCGCGCGGCACGCCGCAGATTGACGTAGCCTTTGAGATTGACGCAAACGGCATCGTCAACGTTTCGGCAAAAGACAAAATGACCGGACTCGAACACGCGATGCAGATTACGCCTTCGTCGGGACTCGCGCCCGACGAAATCGAACTGCTTATTATGGAAGCCGAAACTTCGGTCGAAAAAGACCGTGCGGCGAGAGAATTTATCTTAAAGCGCAACCGTCTCGAATCGCTCGTCAAAAACACGCGCCGCGCGATGTCCGAATTCGGTAAATCGATGCCGCTCGACGAACAGCAGGAAATCAATGGCGTTTTAGACGACGCGGAAGATTTTCTCAAAGCGCCTGAAGATGACCGCGGCAACATCGAAGATTACTTGATGAAAGTCGAAGGCAGCGCCAACCGTCTGACCGAATCGCTGATGGCAGCCGTTTAAGATTTAAAATTAAAAGTTCAAAGGCAGCAAAACATCAAAACTTCATTGTCGTCTTTCAGCTTGAAGAAAATCGCGCATTGTCGCAAAATTAAATAACGCCGGTTCAAATTGTTTGAGCGGCGTTATTTAATTTTGGATTTTAGATTTTAGATTTTGGATTGTTTGTCCGACAAATTGAAAACACGGATTCGGGCGCACGTGATTTGAAATTTGCAGTCTGAAATTTGGAATTTTGCAATTATGAGTAAAAGAGATTATTACGAAATTTTAAGCGTTGCGCGCACGGCGACCGAAGCGGAAATAAAAGCGGCGTATCGCAAGCTCGCCGTCAAACATCACCCGGACAAAAACCCGGACGACCACGCGGCGGAAGACAAATTTAAGGAAGCGGCGGAAGCCTATTCGGTTCTCTCCGACGCGCAAAAACGCGCCGCTTACGACCGTTTCGGACATTCGGGCGTCAACGCGGGCGCGGGCGGCGGCTTCGGCGGCGCGGCTGGTTTTTCAAACATCGAAGACATTTTCGAGCTTTTCAACATCGGCGATATGTTCGGCGGCGGGCGCGGCGGCAGAAGCTCAAACAGAACATCGGCGCAGCGAGGCGCGGATTTGCGCTACGATTTGGAAATCTCTCTGGAAGAAGCCGCGATGGGAAAAGAAGAAAAACTGCGCATTCCGCGCCTTGAGACGTGCGAAGAATGCAGCGGCACAGGCGCGGAAAAAGATACGAAACCCGAAACCTGTTCGACGTGCAGCGGCAGCGGTCAAACGCGCTACCAGCAAGGCTTTTTCTCGGTGATGCGCACTTGCCCAACGTGCGCCGGCAAAGGTCAAATCATCAAAAATCCGTGCAAAAAATGTCGCGGCGCGGGAAGAATTGAACGAGAAAAATCGCTCGAAGTAAAAATTCCTGCCGGAGTTGAAACCGGCTCGCGCCTGCGCGTTACGGGCGAAGGCGAAGCGGGCGCGCAGGGCGGCGGACACGGCGATTTGTACGTTGTCATCCACGTCGCCGAACACGAAATGTTCGAGCGGCAAGGCGCAAATCTTTACGTTTCCATTCCCGTAACCTTTGCCCAAGCCGCGCTCGGCTCGGAAATAAAAGTCAAAACTTTAGACGGCGAAGAAGATTTAAAAATCCCCGCCGGAACGCAGACCGGAACGGTTTTTCGCTTAAGAAATCAAGGAATGCCCGCGCTCGGCGGACGCGGAAAAGGCGATTTGTTCGCCGCCGCAACCGTCATCACGCCGAAAAATTTAACAAAAGAACAACGCAAACTGCTCGAACAACTCTCGGAAGTCGAAGACGCCGATTTTCAGGACGAAAGTTTTATCGATAAGGTGAGAAATATATTCGGCTAACGGCGGAGTTGACGTGGAACGAAACGCCGCCAATCCCGCCGAAAGTAAAAAGACGCCGCGATAACAAAGTCGCTGTTTCGCCATCACGTTTAATGAATTGTTGGACAGCGCGTTAGATACTTTCAAGCCGTTGCCAAAAGTGCTGATTCGACTGCTTGCGGCAACTCTACCGGAACAAAATAGCTTGCGGAAAAAAGATAATCTTCCCCCGATTCGTCAATTACTCTAATCATATTATGCCGCGCTCCCCTTTCATCCGGCAGCACTCGATAAACTTTCCATAACTGCAGCGAAGCCGGATAGTCTCCGTTTTTCACACAAATTGCAAATTGCGGTTTTTCGCTCATAATCTTCAATCGAAAAGGTCTTTGATTTTCATTTGAATTGTTATACGGCTCGTTATCAGCGAAATTTCGCATTAGCAGGAACACCTTTTAGCTTTCGACTGAAAAAATCAACTACAAGTGTCAAAAAATTGTCGCCTAAATTGCCGTGACTGTGACCGGCGAGTATTTGAAACTCGGATTCCTTGCCGGCTTCTTTCAGTTTGTCGCGCAGCAGATAGGCTTGATTAGTCGGAGAGTTCAAATCATTCTCGCCGTGAATTATCAAAACAGGAGATTTAATTTTTCTGACTCGGAAAACCGCAGACCTTTCTCTAAGCGCCTTTTCGGTTAAACCCGTTTCGGCTTTGATGTTTTCCTTAATTCCTTCAATGGTCAATTCGTCGTAAGCCTTTTTAATGTCATACACCCCGCCGCCCAAAACCGCCGCTTTGACATCTTTGACCTGCGTAATCATCAGCGAAGCGGCAATCGCGCCGCGAGAATAGCCGAAAACGCCGAGTTTTTCTTTGTCAACGAAAGATTCCTGCTTAAAATTTTCGTAGCCTTCAATAAAAGCATTAATCGTATTTTTGCCAAGATAGTCGGGCTTGAGTTCGGTTTTGCCGAAACCCGGAGTTCCGACGCTCATCGAAGCAAAGCCCAATTTGGCAAAAATTGTTCCCAATGTGAGATAAATTTTTGCCGTGCCTGTGTATCCCGGAATAAGAAAAAGGCTCGGAAATTTACCGTCCGTGTTCGGGCGAAATGTTAAAGCCTCAACCGTTTTGTTTTTATATTTATAATCGAATTTACAGATTTTGACTTTTCCGTCTTCCGTAATGGCACAACCTTCTTTTTCAATTTTCTCAATAAGCGCGTTTCGATTCGGTTGCTGTGCTTTCGCAGGCGACATTAGCAGGAACAACGAACAAATTATGAAACTTATCAAGCAAACCGGAACTATTTTACTTTTCATTTGTCTCATCCTTCTCTAAAGCATATCAAAGTTAAGCCGTATAACGGCGGCGTTGACGTGGCGCGAAACACACGCAAACTGGCATAGAAAACAACGTAGCTGTTTCGCGCTCACATCCAATAAGTTGTTCGCTATGCCATTATTTTTAAACACGTTGCCTAAAACTTCGGAAACGGATAAAGAAAAGTATATGCCCGAAAAAAGAAGTTGTTCAGGTTTTTGATTTCATCGTGAGCATATTTGACATTTTTATTCGGGGAACAAAAACTTCTGCTAACAAGCAGTAGCCCAGACTTGCGCTTCGCGTAAACTAAAAAGCGTTCGCCGACGGGCATTTCAAAGCCTTCGCACATTCCGCCGCCTTTCAAATCTGCAAATGCTGTGATTTCAGATTGACGTTTTCCTTTCCATTGCTTTTCAACTTTAAAGGTTACTAGATACGGAAAAAGTTTAAAGTCTTTATTTGTGTTGAGTCCGGCTCGCTCCCCAGATAGAAGAACTTCCCCGACGAAAACGGAATCAGCATCTCGAAACTTACGGCGCTGACTCCATTCGTCGCACTCGCAAGCATAAGAGAGCAATGAACTAATCGTGAGTAGAACAAAGAACATTATGATTTGAAAAGTTGCTTTCATTTTATCAGCAGAATATAGTTCAGCATAAATTTTTACACCGAGTTACGTAGCTTGTTAATTTTGCAGCTTCGCTTTGACTGTTTCGCTGACTAATTTACCGTCCGCTGATTTACCTGCGAGGCGTGCCTGTGCCGCTTTCATTACCGCGCCCATTTCTTTTATTGAGGTTGCGCCGGTTTCGGAAATCGCGGCGGCAACGGCTTGTTCGATTTCTTCTTTTGTCGCCGCCTGCGGCAGGTAATTTTCGATGACGGCGATTTCCGACGCTTCTTGGGCGGCGAGTTCGGCGCGTCCGGCTTTTTCGTATTGCTCGACCGAATCGCGGCGCTGCTTGACGAGCGATTGCAGGGCTTTTGTAACTTCTTCGTCGGTCAACGGAGCGCCTTTTTCGATTTGGCGGTTCATCAAATTCGCCTTGACCATTCGCAAAACCGACAAACGGTTCGCGTCTTTAGCTTTCATCGCGGCGGTTAAATCTTCGACAATTTTATCTTTTAAACTCATATTTTCATTTAGTTATTTAACATTTATCATTTATCATTTGCACAATCTTCGGTGTCAAACGATTTTAATAGTAAAAGATTTTAACGGTAAATGTTAAATGTTAAATGACAAATGTTAATTGGCGTTTCGGGATTTTGGCGGGAATTATCGTTGCCGTGTTCGGTTTATATCCGCAGTTTGCGCTTTTAGGCGAGCGCGGCGGCGCGGCGAATTGGAACGGGACTTTCGCGTCGAACGATTTGGACGAAACGGCTTATGCGGCTTATTTGCAGGCGCTCATTGACGGCAGAGCGCGCAAAAACGACCCGTATTCGGGGCGCGACAAAACGGCTAAAAATCCGCAGCCTGAATCAATTTTTTCAATCCAATTTCTGCCGCCGACGCTGCTTGCAATTCCGGCGCGCGCCTTCGGTTTGGACGCTTCGCAGACATTTATTTTATTGTCCGCGCTCGCCGGATTTTTCACCGCTCTCAGTTTGTTCTGGCTGCTCGCGCTTCTGACCGAAGACAATCGTTTTGCGTTTGTCGGCGCGCTGCTTATTTTATTCGGCGGCGCGCTCGCGGCGGGCAACGGCGCAATCGCCGAATTCGCGGGACGCGGCGCGGCTTATCCGTTTTTTCCGTTTCTGCGGCGATATATTCCGGCGGCGGCGTTTCCGTTTTTTTTCGCGCTGTTCGGTTTCGTCTGGCTTTCGGTCAAAAGTAGTTTCAACCGAGCAAAATACCTTTGCGTCGTGTGCGCCGCGTTGTGTTTCGCCGTTCTGGTTTTTTCGTATTTTTATTTGTGGACGACCGCTGCCGCTTTTTTGTTTCTGCTGACTTTATTGTGGTTTGTTCTGCGACCGGAAAACTGGAAAAAAGATTTGCGTTTTATAATTTTGATCGATTTTCTCTCGGCGCTCGCGCTTGTGCCGTATACTTTTCTGCTGTCGATGCGCGCGCCCGGAACTGATTCGATACAACTTCTGGTTTTAACGCACGCGCCGGATTTGCTGCGTTTTTGCTCGGTTCTGTGCCAGTTCGCAATTTTTCTAATCGCGCTTGCCGTGTGGTTTAATTTTGCTCGATTGAAAAGCGCGACGACCGTTTTCCTGCTCGCTCTCGCGCTCGTTCCGTTCGCGGTTTTCAACCAGCAAGTCATTTCGGGTCGTTCTTTGCAGCCGTTTCATTACGAGTATTACGTCGTCAATTACATCGCCGCGCTCGTTGTCGTGCTGACGATTTTTCTGTTTATAAAAAACATCCGCGCGGCGAAAATTTATACGACGATTTTATTATTTCTCGGTTTCGCAGCGGTCGCGTGGGGCTATGTCGAAGCAAAATACACGACGCGCGTTTTGATGTTCTGGAACGTCGAGCGCGAAGAAGCGTTGCCGGTAACGCGGCGACTTGCCGAACTCGCCGCCGAAAATCGCGCGGCGGCGAAAGACGTTGTAACCTTAAATCTCGATTACGTGCAAGCCGACAACCAGCCGGTTTTTGCGCCGCAATCGGTTGTTTGGGCGCGCCATCAGCACGTTTTCGCGGGCGTCGGCTGGGAAGAAAACAAGGAGCGTTTTTACAAAATGCTTTATTACGCAGACCGCGATGCTGATTGGCTGCGGCAGGATTTCAAGCGCGGCGACATCGAAGCGTATATGGCGCTGTTTGGCTGGGACAGATTTAACGCTACCTTATCGGTCAATTCGCGCCCGCTGACCGCGCCGGAAATCGAGGCGGAAGTGGCGCGCTACAAAAATTATTACGACAATTTCGGTTTTGAGCAGGCGCGCCGTCCGACGCTTTCTTACGTCGTCGCGCCAAACGCTTCAGAGTCTGAATTTTTAAATCTGAAGCGCTGGTATGAAATCGACGCGGGCGAAGCACACGGTAAATTCACGCTTTATCCGGTGAAATTAAAAGTCGGTAAATAAGTCGGTTTAATATAAAAACTTTAAACAAAAAAAGACCGCCAAAAATAAAAGGCGGTCAAAATATGTATTGCTTAAAATTATAAAAAAGTTTTAGGCGGCGGCGGCGAGAAGGTCGTTTGAGGTTTCCGCGAACACTCGTCTGCCGTTTAAGGCGTCGTCGATTATTTCGCGCACGGCGGACGCATCTGGGTTCACGTCCATTCGCTGGCACGCTTTTAAATGCCGAATAATTCCTTCGCTCGCAATTTCCATCGTCGCGCTGTTTAATTTAGCGAAACGACGCGCTTGTATATGGTCGATTTGCAAGATGCGCTCCTGCAAAGTTATTTGTCTGGCTGCTGCTGTTCCCACAGTTTTTTATTCTCCTTACGTTCGTTTTAACCGCTTTTTTCTCGGCTTTGTGAAAATTGTCGCAAAAACGTTTATACTTTTTGCTGAATTCCGCAAACTATGGCTCGTGCCATAAATTTTAGTTGAAACTGTTGCTGTTCACTAAAAAATTGTAAAAATTATTAATCTTCGGCGTTTCCCAACTTATATGTAAAAAGATTTTAACAGACAAATTTTTATTTGTCATCATTTTTTTTCGCCATCGCAACATTTTGCGCTCGGTCGCACGGAAAGCACTAAATAATCGAAGCGGCGCGTGGATTTCTATTGAAATTGCTTACAACGAAAAAATACCGGCAAGCGGTTGAGCGTGCCGGTATTCTTTGAAACTAAAAAACGATTCGATTATTTTCCGCCGCCGACGGCGTCTTTCATCGCTTTGCCGAGACGAAATTTGACGGTCGTTTTCGCCGGAATTTTGATGGTTGCGCCCGTTGCCGGATTGCGTCCTTCGCGCGCCTTGCGAGTGGCTTTCACCAGTTTTCCGAATCCCGGAAGCGTGAATTCGCCGTTCTTTTTGACTTCGCTGGTTGCGAGAGCCGCCAGAGCGGTGAAAAATTCTTTCGCATCCGCTTTTTTCATACCCGACTTATCAGCCAGTTGGTTGATAATTTCCGTTTGCGTCATACGTTTTGATGCTGTTGCTGCTGCCATAATATAAATTAGCCTCCAAAGTTTTTTCTGTTGTATTTACTGCTAAATCGAACAAAGATTTGCAAATTGCAAACCGCAAAATACTGCTCCAACCTGAAAGAAATCGCCGGTTGGTCGGGGCGGCAAGATTCGAACTTGCGACCTCTCGGTCCCAAACCGAGCGCTCTACCAAGCTGAGCCACGCCCCGCTCTTTTCTCTGCTTCTCGTTTCACCTAAGAAACACTTTCAAGTGCCGAATTTTACAGGCGAAAAACTCACAGGTCAAGTGAAACCGCCGTAAAATCGCGCAAATATTGAATTATTTTTCCGGCGGCGCGGGCGCGATGGCTTATTTGCTGCTTTATATCGTCGTCAAGCTCGCCGAAAGTCTGCTCAAAACCGGCGGGAACAAAAATCGCGTCATAGCCGAAACCGTTTGTGCCTGCGGCTTTCAAAGCGATTTTGCCGGCGCATTTTTCTTCGGTCAGAAATTTTACTGCGCCTTGCGCGTCGCAAATCGCCATTGCGCAGACAAAGCGAGCGCGCCGGTTTACGTCGGTTTTAACGCTTAACTCGCCGAGCAATTTTTCAATTTTCACAAGGTCTGTCGCGCCTTCGCCCGCATATCTCGCCGAGAAAACGCCGGGCGCGCCGTCGAGCGCTTCGACTTCCAAACCCGAATCGTCTGCTAAGCTCAAAAGTCCGGTTTGCAGCGCGTAAGAACGCGCCTTTAAAACGGCATTTTCGGCGAAAGTCGTGCCGATTTCTTCGGCTTCGACAACCGCTGAAAAATCATTCAAACTCAGCAAACTGACGGGCAAAACCGATAACAGACGTTCAATTTCCTTGATTTTTCCGCGATTTTTCGTCGCTATCAAAATCTGTGTTTCGCCGTTTTTCATTGTTTGCGAATGCTTTATAAATCGCCTCCGATTTTTCTGTTGATGACGACATTATCGAAAAGCGGCGCGCAAATGACAAACCATAAATTGTGAACTGAAATTTTTGTTGCCAAAGAGCGCGCTTTAAAGGTATAAATTAAACAGGCGCGCAAATGCCGCTCACGCCCCGATTTCAACCGACGTTCATTTATTATTGAGGAAATCCCGCCTTGGAAGCTATCGTAACTCAAACTTTGTTTAATTCGACCGAAACGTCTCTTGCAAGCCGTGTCGAAAACGAGCGCGCCGCCACCGTTGTTGCTACTGCTTCCGCGCCGCCGGAAAGCGCTGCTCAATTGTGCTTTGAACTCGGCTTGTGGCTCTCCGGTCTGCAAAGTTTTCTGACCGCTCACAACCGCGCATTCGGCGGCGAAGATAATCGTTCGGAACGCGCCGCCGTCGCCGCAAAGCGTGATTGGACGCAGGAATTTCGCTTGACGCGCCTGACCTTAATGGTCTGCTCGTCGCTGACTTTTCGACTTGAAAAAAGCGTTAAAATCCAAAATGATTTAGAGCGCGACGGAACATTTTCGATTGAAAATCAGAATCCGAATTCAAGCCAATCGTCGATAAACCGTAATGAATTGCATCAACTTTCAAGATTTTTGAAAGACGCGATTTTGCTGAATGAAAGTATCGCGCGCGGCGGCGCTTCGCTCGCAGTTGCCGATTGGTCGGCGTGGAGCGCGCCGCTTGCCGAGCGTTTGAAAAACTGCGCCGCCGTCGCCGCGCTTCAAAGCGCAGCCGAAATGCACGGCGGAGAATTTCTGCCTGCGGCGTTCACACAACTGCTGGAACGCAAAGACGGCAAACCGCTGTCTTTGTCGATGCGCACCGATTTGAATTCGATTTTGCCGCGCTTTGCCAAAATCTTGAAATCCTTGAGCGTCGTCGAGCGAATGCTTGACCGCGACGAGCCGCTCAAACCGTCGCTGCTGATTTTCGCGCTCGTTCACGAACAGATTCAAGAGCTGATAAAATACGCGGACAATCGCTTGCTGCGCTTTCCGGCAGAGCAGGAAAGCGCGTTGTCCGGCGCGCTGGACGCGACGGCTTACACGGCGGCAATCGAGCTGCGCAAAGTTTATAATTATGAGCTTTCGGGCGTTTCGGAAATTCGTTCCGCGCCGACGGTTTTTGCCCGCATCGAAACGGCTTTTTCGCTGCTCAACGACAGCTTTCAGCAAACGCTCGTCGGCTTCGCGCAGCTAATTGACGCGCACGTCGAGCCGCTCGAACTGTTTCCGAATTTTCAATCGAAACTTCGTCAATCTTTGATTTTGCGCCAAACTTTGCGCGACATTCTAAACGCCGTTCAAAGCGTCGAGCAAAGTCCCGAAAAAGAAGCGCTCGCGCAAATGCACGAACAACTGCGCGAATTTTCCGACGGGACGATTCACTTTTTATTTTATAAAGACAAGGAAACGGTCGAAAGATTTATCGAAGAAATTCTCGCCTCCGACGACAAAAAAGATCTTGTTCCCATTCTGCATCGCTTCGGCGCTTACTTGGAAACCTTATTTGGTCAAGTCAATATGCGAACCGTTCTGGCAAACCACCCGTTTAATAGTGGTGAACGGTGAGTGGTTAGTTAAAGAATTTTCCTTCACTAACCACTCACTACTCACCGTTCACCACTAATTAAGCTATAATGATAGCGGCTTTGGAGCGTCTTTTGTGTAAATCGTATCGACGCGGCGAAGGCGGGCGACGGTTTCGGCGATTTCCTGCGTTGACAGAAAACCGTCTTCGACGTGCGTAATTGCCCAGAGCGGAATATGAGCGGCGGTTTGTAGAAATTCTTCGAGCAGGTGCAGATATTGCGATTTCGTTTCGACTGCCGCGCCGAGCTTGCCCGTCGACGCGCGCTCGAAATCCGTCCAGAAACGGTCATCGCCGTGCGCCCATTCTTCACGCCAAGCCGTCCAGCCAAGCCGATTTCGCCCGCTTGCGTTCTGCGCGCGCGGCAAACGCAGAAACATCAAATCGGACGTAAAATTTTCGGCGACAAAATCTCTCGCCGATTTATTTTGACAAACGTTGATTTGATTGTTGTCGATCGGCGCGGGAAAAATGCTCCACAGCCGCCTGAAAACGTCCGAAAGCGGCTGGCGCAGCTCGCGCGTGTCCCGGTTGAAAGATAAAACATAATCGCCGACGCCGATGCCGATGCTCAAGGCGACGGCTTGAAGCACGTGCGACGGAAGTTTTTCGATGTTCCGTCTGACATTATCAAACCAACGCGCTTCGGTTTCGTCAAACCATTCGAGCAGCGATTGATTTTGCAGACCGCCGCGCGCCGGAACGTATGCGTCTTCCAAAATAATTTCCACGTCCGCGTCCGTTAATTTTTCGTTGTTGTTTTCAACCAGGGCAACGGCTTTGATAAATCCTGATTGCGTCAAATTGTTTGCCGCGACGCGCGCGTGCAGGCGTTTCAAATAAACGGCAAGATGCGGCTCGCCCGCAAACGGCAAAATTGCCGAAGCAAACTTTAAACGCCGCAGCACGTTCATTTCAAAAGCAAGCCAACCTTGCGGCGGCGCGTCGGACATTTTACAGAACATAAAATTAGTGAAAAGTGAAAAACTAAAAACTAAAAGTGAAAAAAGAAAGCAGACGGGTAAAAAAAATTCTTCAATTTTTCACTTTTAGTTTTTAGTTTTTCACTTTTCTCGTTCTTCGAGCGTCAAAAACATTTTCACAACGCGCGGGTCAAATTCGATGCCCGCCCAATCGGTCAGATATTTTTCGGCTTCGGCGGCGGAAAACGCCGCGCGATACGGTCGCGCGCTCGTCAGCGCGGCGTATGTGTCGGCAGCACGCAGGATGCGGGCGGCGAGCGGAATTTGCTCGCGCTCGACGGCATCCGGGTAACCTGCGCCGTTCCACCATTCGTGATGCCAGCGCACGAGAAGTTGGACGGCGCGCCCAAGCCCGCGTTTTGCCGCTTCCTGCTCGCCGACGACGGCGTGTCGCTGCACGTCGAGGCGCTCGTCGACGTGCAGAATGCGGTTCGCCTTTATGTAATCGCGGTTCATTACAAACTCGCCGATGTCGTGAATGAGAGCGGCTTGCCGCAGAGCGAAACGGTCGTGTGCGCCGAGTTGAAATTTTATCGCCAGCGCGTCCGCCAAAACCGCGATGCGCGCGGCGTGCGCGTCTTGCCGTCGATTGCTCGCGTAGCCTTCAAACTCGTCAATCTGCGCCGCGACCGCGAGCAGCCGTTCTTCGGCGTCTTCTTCTTTTAGAGTCGCCTGCGGCGCATTTTTCATAAAATACAATTCGGGCGCGCAAAGGATTTTTCAAATTTTCCCGCGCGCGAAAAATCGATTTCCAATAGTAAAACGGCAGTTCATTGTGCCAAAACCGGCGGGCGTTGACAAAACAAGTTTGCCGTTTGTCTTTTTAGTTTCGCGGCAAAAGACGCGCGGCGAAAAAGCAAACAGAAGAATCGTTATAACTTTTTCGACAATCGAACGATTTTCGCAACTGTTTGCCGAAAAAAAATAATGCTCGTTTCCGGTTTTTTACTGTTCTTTTTTCATCTCGGCGAGTATCTTTTTTGCTTCGACGTTGCTCGGAAAAATCGCTAATAAACGGTTCAGTTCGCCTTCGGCGCGTTTGAAAAGCTGCATTTGCGCGAAAAATTCCGCCAGCATCAAGCGATAATCGGCGTTGTCGGGGTCGAGCCGCACCGCCGCCTGCATTTCGGCTTCGGCTTTGTGCTTCTGGCGCGCGTCGGCAATCGAAAGCGCCTTGCCGAAATAAGCACGGTAGCGCGCGTTCTCCGGCTTAAGATGCGCGGCGCGCGCCAAATACGCGGCGGCTTCTTCGCTATCGCCTTCGAGCAGAAATTCAAAACCGCGCTCGAAATCTTCCGCCGCGCGCTTTACCTGCTTTTGCTTGACGGAATCTTCGCCCGCCGCTGCAACATCAGTCGCCGTCGCCGGTGCGTCTTCGGTTTCGGCTAATTCTTTGCGCATTCTGTAATCGTAAAGCTGCCGCGAGCTTTCGGTTTTGAGCGTCTCGTAAGCGTGCGCGATTTTGGAAAAAGCGTCCTGAATGCGCCGGTGCTTTTCGGCGTCGACTTCCTTGTGAAACAAATCTGGATGAAAACGCTTTGCAAGCGCGAAATAAGATTGTTTGACGGCGGCAACGGGAGCGTCGGCGGCAACGTCGAAAAGGCGATAAAAATTTGATGCTCTTTCGGTTCGTTCGAGATATTCTTCGAGCGAAATTGTCTTTTCTGGCGCGTCGGCAGCCTCAATCGGTAAATTATTTTCTTCTTCTTCGGCGGCTGCGGGCGGCGTTGGCACGCCGTTCGCCGTTTCGGATATTCTCGGCGCGACCGGCGGCAAACCGAGCGTTTGCGCCGCCGCCTCGCTTTTTTTCAGCGTCATATTCGCCGACAAAATCGCAGACAGGCGGCGCTCGGAAAACGGCGTTTGATAATTGCGGCGCGCGAGAAAACCGCCAAGCCAGAGCGTGCGCAAGATCTTAAATGTCGCCGCTTCGGGCAGCCCGCTCAAAGCAATCGCCTTTGCCGCGTCGAGCGCGTCGGTTTGAAATCTCGAAAAAACAAACGCTTCTTCGGGCAGCAAATTGATATGCACGGGCATCAACGGTTTGACGGCAAAAACTTCGCTCGATGCGGCAAATTCACTTGCCGCCGCTTTCGCTTCGTCGTCCGGCAAATTTCTCGCGCACTCGACAAGCAGCGTCGCCGCGTCGATTTTGAAACGAATGTCGCCTTTGACGCGCACGAGCGGCGTGAACGTCCAAACGCCCGCGCGCCACGAAATGACGTCGCGCAGAATTTCCGTTATTTGCCGCGAAAAACACTCGTCGATTTCCGATTTCGGCAAAAAATCGATTTTCGTTAAATGCTCGCGCAGCTTCAAATCGCTCGTAAAATCGGGTATTTCGGCGAGCTGTTCTTTGGTAATTTTATTTTCGCCCAAAAGCAATTCGTAAAGCCTGTGCCGCCGCGCGTTCGAGATGGCGAAAACAATGTCGCCGGCGTCGAAATAGACGACAGCCTTTTTCGGCTGCTGCTCCGCCGCGCTTTCGAGCCGGAGCGAGCCGTTTAATTTCGCCTCGCTGATTGCGGCAAGCAATTCGGCAAGCGCGTGTTGGCGCAGAGTTCCGTTAATTTCGAGATTGTTTTGCGAAGTCATCAAACGATTGACAGGAAAAAATTCGGCTTGAGTTTTTGCCGGACGAAAAAACTCCGACAGTTTTTATGATAGCAAATTCTCCGTCTGAAAGTTGAAATTTTTTATGCGCCGCGCCGCTTCGCGTTTGACCTTTTGCCGTTTGCAATCGACTATTTACTATTGAAAAAGATTGAAAAAGAATGGTTCACGATTTTCAATTGACGGGCAGGCGAGTGCGCCTCTGGCAGCGGGCGGGCGAGTCTTATGAACACGTTTTGATGAAGGTTCTGGGCTTTGCGATGTTTGTCGGCGAATTTCCCGAAATGGAAATCGAGCGGCGCGTCGGATTGCGCTATAAACCGGATTTGGTTGCGCGCCGTGCTAATGATAACTTTATTTTCTGGGGCGAAGCGGGCGAAAATTCGGTGCGGAAAACGCTCTGGCTGTTGAAGCACGCGCGCGTCGAACGGCTGGTTTTATTCAAAATCGCCGTCAGCCGAAAACAGTTTGCGGCGCATCTGCGCTCTGAAATTCCAGCCAAATATCGCGCGGACGGCAAACTGGTTTTGATAAATTTCGTCGCCGACATCAAGAATTTGACAGCCGCCAAACAAATTGAGAAAGTTTCAGACGATTGGTTCGAGCGATTTGAAATTTGAATTTTTTCCAACCCGAATGACAAAAGAGGAAATAAAAATCAGGGAAGTTTCAAGCGTCGAAGATTTGAGCGAATGCGTCCGTCTTCAGCGCGAAGTTTTCGCCCTTCCCGACTTGGAAATTTCGCCCGTGCGTCATTTAATCGTTACAAAATCAGCGGGCGGTTTCATATTGGGCGCGTTCACAGCCGAAAATAAATTAGTCGGATTTGTTTTGAGCGTTCCGGCTTTTCGCGGCGCGGAACGCTCTTTATATTCGCATATGACAGCCGTCGCCGCAGATTTTCAAAATATGCACATCGGCGCGCGGCTCAAATGGGCGCAAAGGGAAAGAGCTTTAAATGAAAATGTCAGCTTTATAAAATGGACGTTCCAGCCGATTCAGGCGCGCAACGCTTTTTTTAATTTAGAGCGGCTCGGCGTCGAAATAAAATCATACGCCGCAAATTTTTACGGCACGGATTATTCGACCGTCGGCGCGCGCGCCCGAAAATTAGGAATTGACAGCGACCGCCTTTTCGCCGAATGGAATTTGCAGGGCGAAAAAGTCGTCGCGCTCTCCAAAGGTGAGAAATTTACGAAAGTGGGTGAGGCTGTAAAAAAAATCGAAATTCCAAATGATTGGAACGCGCTCGTCGAAAAAAATCCGCAAAAGGCGATTGCCGAGCAAAGGAGAATCAAAGAGGAATTTCAAGCCGCCTTCGCGCAAAATCTAATTTGCCGACGCTTCGAGCGCGACGCGAAACATCCGAAATACCTGCTTTATAAAAATTGATTTTTCGGTTATACCGTTGTTATACTCAATAGTTATGAAAACAGCGATTTCAGTTCCCGAAGACGTGTTTCAATTAAGCGAGAAGCTCGCTAAAAAATTAAAAATTTCGCGTAGCGCCGTTTTTGCGATGGGCGTAAAAAAATTGGCGGAAGAACACGACGACGATAAAGTTACCGCGAAACTCGATTCTTTTTATGCAAACGAAAAAGCGGAAATTGACCCGGTAATTATGAAGATGGCGGCGCTTTCATTGCCGAAAGACGAATGGCAATCGAACGCGGCGAAATCTGGTGGGCGAGCTTGCCCGAGCCGGTCGCCTCGAGTCCGGGTATGCCGCGTCCGGTTCTTGTAATTCAATCGGACAAGTTCAATCGAAGCCGCATCAACACGGTTGTTATCGCTATCATCACAACCAATCTCAAACTTGCCGACGCCGAAGGAAATGTTCTTCTGACGGTTCGGCAAAGCCGTCTGCCGAAAGATTCGACGGTGAATATCTCACAGCTTTTTACGATTGACCGAAGTTTTTTGTGCGATTATGTCGGCGCGCTATCGGCGAAAAAAATGGAACAAGTCGATAACGGATTGCGCCTGATTTTATCTTTGCCCAAATTATGAATTCTTTTGAACACAGCGAAAAGAAAGCTCAAACGCAAATAGAAACACTTCGGCGCGAGATAAACCGGCACAACGAGCTTTATTACCAAAGGAGCGCGCCGGAAATTTCCGACGCCGAATTCGACGCGCTTCTTGTCGATTTAAAAAAACTCGAAGAAGAAAATCCCGAATTTATCGCGCCCGATAGCCCGACTCAGCGAGTCGGCGGACGCGCTGAAGGCTTTAAATCTTTTATTCACCGCGTTCCGCTGATGTCGCTCGATAATTCCTACGACATCGACGATTTGAAAGCGTTTGACGAGCGATGTAAAAGACTTGCCGACGGCAGAAATTTTGAATATGTCGCGGAACTGAAAATCGACGGCTTGTCGCTGGCGCTGCATTACGAAAACGGTTTTCTGGTCGCGGGCGCGACGCGCGGCGACGGCTTTACGGGCGACGACGTTTTCAATAATGTGAAAACGATTCGCACGATTCCGCTGAAATTAAAAACCGAATTTTCCGAACACGCCGAAGTGCGCGGCGAAGCGTTTCTGGCGCGTTCCGTGTTTCAAAAAATCAACGCCGAACTGGATATGCAGGGCGAGAAAACTTTCGCCAACCCGCGCAACGCCGCGTCGGGAACGCTGCGTCAACTCGATTCGTCAATCGTCGCTTCAAGACGTTTAGATTTATTTCCTTACGACGTTTTGAGCGGAAATCAAAAAATGTTTGCGACGCATTGGGAAAGTTTTACATTTTTAGAACGAGCCGGTTTTAACGTCAATCCGAACCGTGCGCTTTGTGAAAACGTCGAAGAAGTTATCGAGTTTACCGAAAAAATGCTCGCGCTGCGCGACGCGCTCGATTACGACATCGACGGCGTTGTCGTGAAAATAAATTCGACGCAGTTACAGCAGGAATTCGGCGCGACGACCAAAGCGCCGCGCTGGGCAATTGCCTATAAATATCCGGCGATGCAGGCGACGACGCGCCTTAATTCAATCAACGTGCAAATCGGACGCACGGGCGCGCTCACGCCGGTTGCTTATCTCGAACCTGTTTTATTAGCCGGAACGACAGTCGCGCGCGCCAGTTTGCATAACGAAGACGAAATAAAACGAATGGACATAAAAATCGGCGATTATGTTTTAATCGAGAAATCGGGCGAAATTATTCCGCAGATTCTTCAGGTTATCAAAACAAGACGCAACGGCACGGAAACCGAATATAAATTTCCTAAAACTTGTCCGGTTTGCAATTCTCCGGTCGCGCGTCCCGAAGGCGAAGTCGTTACGCGCTGCACAAATCCCGATTGTCCGGCGAAATTAAAGGCGCGAATTTTATATTTCGCCTCGCGCAAGGCAATGGACATCGAAGGTTTAGGCGAAGTCTTAGTCGAAAAGCTGGTCGATTTGGAAATGGTCAAAAACGCCGCCGATATTTACTCTCTGGAATTAGATAAAATCGCCGAACTCGAACGAATGGCGGAAAAATCGGCGACAAATTTAATCAACCAAATCGAAGCCTCAAAAACGCGCGGTTTGCAAAGATTAATTTACGGCTTGGACATCCGGCACGTCGGCGAACGCTACGCGAAAATTTTAGCGCGCGCCTTTCGCTCGATTGAAAATCTGCAAAAAGCAATCGTCGAAGAACTCGACGCAATTCACGAAATCGGCTTAACTGTCGCCGTCAGCGTTTTCAACTGGTTTGCAAATCCGCGCAATCAGGAATTGATAAAAAGATTAAAAGCGGCGGGCGTTAAAACCGAAATCGACGGCGAAACGTCGGCGAATATAAACGAAAAATTTAACGGCAAAACTTTCGTCCTAACCGGAAAACTCGAAACATTAACGCGCGACGAAGCGGCGAAAATTATCGAAGAACGCGGCGGGCGCGTGTCTTCATCGGTCAGCAAAAAAACCGATTTTGTTGTTGCCGGAACTGATGCAGGCTCGAAACTCGACAAGGCAAATTCGTTCGGCGCAAAGGTAATCAATGAAAGTGAGTTTAAAGAAATGTTAAGTTAATTTTTTTGTTCCTTCTTCAATTTTATTTCTTTTAGCTTCAAGATATTCAAAATGATGCGAGGCAACAGTTTTTGCTATTTGTTCAATTTCAGCTTCCATTAGATTTTCAGAATAAGATTGATGATGCTTAAATTTGGATTTTAGAGAACTAATAATATATTCAGTTTTAGGAAAACGAACTGTAACGGTCGAGGTGTAGCTGAAATCATTGTAGTGAGTGCGATTGAATAATTTATGGTGATAGCTGAAATGAATATGCGTTACATTTACTTCCAATTTGCTATCTGCTTTTTCCTTTTTGCCAAAATCTTTCAGTAAGATTTTCAATGAATTAATCGAATCAGCTTCAAAATTTCTATAACTCAACCATCCATTCTTTACGCCATATCTCGTTTCAACTTTTATATTAAATTCTGACGCTAAATAAAATCGGTCAAATTTTTTCCAGTTTTTGATGAGTGCGTTAGCCAAAGGAACAATTGAACTATTGAATATTTCTTTGAAATTTTCTTTGGTCTTGATTACATCTATTTTCTTAAATTTTTTAGTAAATGAAGCCTCAAACAAACTCAACTGTTTATCCAAATCGTCAATTTCTTCAACGCTTTCGCCACGCGCGCCTCTGAGCATTATTTCGAGCGAGCGAATTAAATTGTCGGCGATGTATTCTACGAACGGCTCGACAATTCCGGCGTCGGCTTGTTGCAAAACGGAGAAATAATTTTCCTTGTCGTCAGTTTTGATAACGACAGGCGGAAAACCGTGCTGCATCAAAATGAAATTCATCAAAATTCGCGCGACTCTGCCGTTGCCGTCGTCGAACGGGTGAATGCGGATGAATTTGTAGTGAAAGAGCGCGGCTATGATAATCGGGTTCGTGTCGGGTTTTCCCTTTTCCGTTCTGAACCAATCAATTAACTCCTCCATTTTCGCGGGCGTTTCTTCGGGCGCGGCGAAGTAAAATGTTTCGCCCGTCTGCGTGATGACGTGGTTCGGTTGGGTTTTGTATTTGCCGACTTCGATGCGTCTTTTTGTCGGTTTTCCGTTCTCGGTCTGCGCTTCGATTTCGTAAGGTTCTTTGAGAAGAAGTTGATGCAGTTGGCGAATGAAAACTTCGGTCAAATCGGTTTCGCCTTTTACCAAATCTAAAATCCAATTTATCGCTTCGTTGTGTCCGGTGATTTCAAAATGGTCTTTGAGCGGTTTACCCTGCGCCGTGATGCCGAACAAAATCAAGGCTTTCGTTTCGCCGTAAGTTAAAGAATTGCCTTCGAGATTGTTTGAATGAAAATTCCAGTCGAGCCGCAATTTCTGCATCACGCGCGCTTCGCGTTCGGCGTCGAGCGGGCGCAGGCGTTCGAGTTCGGCTTTTAATTGTTCGGCTCGTTCCAGAGAATTCATTTTTGAACTTATAACACAATTTGCTCGCACCAATCTTTTGTAACCCGGTGGCGAAAGGCGAACATTTTTTCTATCTTCGGCACGATGAAAAGCGGCGCAGCGATTTGTCCGAAAATCGAAAACGGCGGCTCGAATTCGATTTCGTCTCGCAGAATCGCGCCGTCGGCGTGCGGTTTTATAATGTGTGTGTGCCGCCAACTTTTGAAAGGTCCTGAAATTTGAATGTCTTCAAACATTTCGGGCGGCGCGTATTTTGTGTGTTCGGCAATCCAGCGCGATGGAACTAAACCGAAAATTTTCTGTTCGATAATCGCCTGTGAGCCGATTTTCGTGATGTCGGCTTTTTGAATTATTCGCGCGTTTTCCCACGGTGGAATTAGGCGTTCGATGGCGTCGGGAAGCGCGTGGAAGGCGAAAACCTGTTCGGGCGCGGCGCGAATTATTGATTCTTTTACGAATTGCATTTTTTATTTGTCGGCGTTTTTTCGCGGCGCGTATTCGTTTAAAAAATCCGTGAATTTCTTCAGGTTGTAGGATTTTACGCCGTCTTCGAGTTCCACGGTGTCCTTTGAAAAAATAAATTTGCCGTCCGCCTCCAAAACGTAAAGATGCGGATAACCTTTTATTTGCGGGTAATTTGCCAGAAACGCTTCGTTTTTATTTTCCTCGCTGAAATTTATTTTCAGCCAGACGAAATTTTTCTCTTTTAACTGGTTCAGTTCGCCGTTGCGCTCGATAAAAGCGTCCATTTCGTGACACCAGCCGCACCACTCGCCGCCGACATCGAGAATGATTCGCTTGTTTTCTTTTTTCGCCAGTAGGACAGTCGCCTGCAAATCGGCGTTCGGGTTGCGTGTCGGGTCGAATTTTTCTCGCTCGGACGCCGCTGGTTTTTTCACCGTTTTGGATTTTAAAGTTCTGGCTGATTTTGTTTTAATCGTTTGTTTCTTTTTCGTTTTCGCGGTTTGGGCGAATGCGTTCAAGCCGCCGATTAAGACGATGATAAAAAATAACGTCGTTTTTTTCATTTGTATTACTCCGTGATTTGTTCTTTATATTTTATTTTATTTCCGCCAACTTTTCCTTCAGCAAGTTCCAAAGTTTCTCGATGTGTCTTTCTTCGATTCGCAAACTTCCGACCGAAACGCGCAACGTGAATTTATCATTTAGCTTCGTGTGCGAGATATACGCTTTGCCCGTCGCATTTATCGAATTCATTATTTTTTCGTTGAGCGCGTCGAGATTTTCCACGGTTTTCGGACACGCGCGAAAGCAAACGAGCGCGAACGGAATGGGCGCGAGAAGTTCCCAATCGTCAGACGCTTCAATCCAATCGGCGAGCAGTTTTGCCAGCCGACAATGCTCGCGGATGCGTTCAATCAAACCGCTTTGACCGAAATAACGAATCACGAACCAAAGTTTCAATGCGCGGAAACGTCTTCCTAATTGTATGCCGTAATCCATTTGATTCATTACGGTTTCCGTTGTTTTTAAATATTCGGGAACAAGCGAAAATGCCTGTTTTAATAAATCCAAATGACGACAATATAAAACAGACAAATCGAACGGCGTGAACAGCCATTTGTGCGGATTTGTAACAAGAGAATCGGCGCGCTCGCAGCCTTTCAAACAGCTTTGCAGTTCGGGAACAATCGCCGCGCTGCCCGCATACGCCGCGTCAACGTGCAGCCACAAAGTATGTTTTTCACAAATTTCGGCGATTTCTTCAATCGGGTCAACGCTCGTCGTCGAAGTCGTGCCGACGGTTGCGACGACGCAGAACGGCAAATATCCGTTTTGCTTGTCTTCTTCAATCGCTTCGCGCAAAAGTTTCGTGTCCATTTCAAAACGCTCGTTCGTCGCAATTTTTCGCAGAGATTTTTGCCCCAAGCCCAATAAAATCACGGCTTTTTCGACCGACGAATGCGATTGCTCGGAAGTATAAACTCTTAATAAAGGTAAATCGTCTCGCCCGCTCATTCCGTTTTCGCGTATCTTTAAATTCAAATTTTCGCGCGCCGCCGCGATTGCATGCAAAGTGGAAACCGAAGCCGTGTCGTAAATAATTCCTTTGAAGCCGGTGTCCAAATTCATCATTTGCCGCAGCCAATCTAAAACGACTTCTTCGAGTTCGGTTGACGCGGGCGCGGTTCGCCAGAGCATCGCTTTCATATCGAAAGTCGCGGCAAGCATTTCGCCGAAAATTCCCGCGGCGCTCGTCGAAGTCGAAAAAAGACCGTGAAAGTTCGGGTGATTCCAATGGGTTACGGCAGGTAAAATAAGTTTTTCGAGATCGCCGAAAATCGTTTGAAAATCTTCGCCGTCTTTGGGTGCTGATTGAGGCAGAGCGTTTTTCAAATCATCAGGCTGATTGTTTGAAAGAACGGGCAAATCTTCCAGACGCTCGAAATAACGGGCAATCCAATCAATCATTTCGTAGCCCGCGCGCCGAAAATCAGCCGCGTTCATATCGCCCAAAGGCGGCGCGAAAATTTTATCGGTCAAATGTTTCTTGTCGTTTTGCATTTTTACGTCTTGTCTCTTAAAATCTCTCCAAAAACGAATTTTATTCGATATAAACTCGACACGCTATCTTAAATCAGTATAATTCCTTTTTGTGCAAACATTTTCGGAAGACGTAAAAAGACTTTACAAACCTTTCCGCGTAAATAATCGAGCATTATTATAAAAATATTATAAAAATGTTTCGACGGCTATACGCATATTCAGCGCGCACTTTAACTTTTTTCTGTGGAGTAAATTATGACAAAAATATTTTTAGCTATCGGAATTATTTCAAGCGTTTTGTTCGCTTTCGCCTGCGTGCAAAAGGGCGGCGAAGGCGCGGGCGGGACGACGGCGACCGGCGGCGGCGACACGATAAAAGTCGGCGTCTACGGCGATATGACCGGACAGACAGCGAGCTTCGGACAATCGACGCGAAACGGCATACAACTCGCGGTTGACGAAATCAACAACGCGGGCGGCATCGACGGCAAGAAAATCGTGCTGGTTGTCGAAGACGACCAGGGGCAGCCGAATCAGGCGACGACCGTTATGCAGAAAATGATAAATCAGGACAAGGTGCAGGCTGTTCTGGGCGAAGTTGCGTCCACCAACAGTTTAGCCGCGGCGCCCGTCGCGCAGTCGGCGAAAATTCCGATGATTACGCCTTCTTCGACCAATCCGAAAGTTACCGAAGTCGGCGATTATATCTCGCGCGTCTGCTTTATCGACCCGTTTCAAGGCTCGGCGATGGCGAAATTTGCCGCCAAATCTTTGAACGCGAAAACCGCCGCCATTTTGGGCGATGTGAACTCTGATTACAGCAAAGGCTTGACGCAGTTTTTTGAAGAAGAATTTACAAAACAGGGCGGACGAGTCGTTACCAAAGAGGCTTACACGCAGAACGACCCGGACTTTAAGGCGCAGTTGACGAAAATCCGCAACCTTAATCCCGATGTCATTTACGTTCCGGGTTATTATTCGCAAGTCGGCATTATCGCTCGCCAGGCGCGCGAACTCGGTATGAATCAGCCGCTGATGGGCGGCGACGGCTGGGACTCGCCGGATTTGTTCAAGCTCGGCGGCGGCGCGTTGAAGAACGCATACATTTCCAATCATTATTCGGCGGAAAATCCAGCGCCGGAAATTCAAAACTTCGTCAAAAATTACAAAGCCAAATTCAACGTCGTGCCGGACAGCCTCGCGGCGCTTGCGTATGATTCGGCAAAAGTTTTAGCCGATGCCATTAAACGCGCGGGCGGCGCGGGCGACAGCGTGAAGCTGAAAGACGCTATCAACGCGACGAAAGATTTCGCGGGCGTAACCGGCACAATCACGCTCGACGCGAGCCGCAACGCCGTCAAACCGGCGGTCATTTTGGAAGTAGACCCGGCGAAACCGGGTTTCACCTTCAAAGAAACGATTTACCCCGAAGGAATGAGCGCGCCGACCGCAACAACGACAATGACGGACGCGAATTCAAATTCGATGATGAACGGGAATTCGATGTCGAACTCAGGCTCGATGATGAACACAAACTCGATGGGTTCAAATTCAATGAATACAAGTTCAATGAATTCAAATTCGATGACGAACGGAGGCAGCAATATGAATTCAAATATGATGATGAATTCAAGCGGCTCAAACTCGATGAACGGAAATATGAAATAGTTCAAAGCTCAAAGTTCAAGATTCAAAGTCGAAAACCGTCTTTAACCTTGAACTTGAAACCTTGAACTTTGAACTTCTAACTTTATGGATACCTTCGTTCAGCAGCTAATCAACGGCTTGACCATCGGTTCGATTTACGCGCTTATCGCGCTCGGCTACACGATGGTCTACGGGATTCTGCGCCTGATAAATTTCGCGCACGGCGACGTTTATATGATTGGCGCATACGCCGGTTTTATGCTCGCAACGTATTTGGGATTTGCCGCGAGTCCTTCGATTTTCGGCTTCATCGTCGTCTTGTTCGGCTCGATGATAATTGCCGCGCTTATCGGAATGGCAATCGAGCGTTTCGCCTATCGCCCCGTCAGAAAATATTCGAGAATGACCACTTTGATTACGGCAATCGGAATGTCGCTGCTCATCGAATATCTGTTCGTCTTTATTTTCTCCGGCACGCCGCGCTCGTTTCCGTCGCTACTGCCGAATGACAATTTTACATTGTTCGGCAACGCCACGATTTCGACTTCGCAAATGCTGATTTTCGCCGTCTCGGTTCTGCTGATGATTGGCTTGCAGTGGATTATCTTCAAAACGAAAATCGGCAAAGCGATGCGCGCCGTCTCGTTTAACTTAAATTCGGCAAAGCTGATGGGCGTCAACACCGATTTCGTCATCGCTTTTACGTTCGCTCTCGGTTCGGCATTAGCAGCAGCGGGCGGCGTTTTAACCGCGCAGTATAACCCGAAAATCGAGCCGCTGATGGGAATTATCACGGGTTTAAAAGCGTTTGTCGCTGCGGTTTTAGGCGGCATCGGCAACATTCCGGGCGCGGTTTTGGGCGGATTATTGATTGGCGCGGCTGAAACTTTAGTCGTCGGTTACGGCAGCGCCATCGGCATTCCGTCAACTTACCGCGACGCCGTTGCCTTTGCGATTTTAATTTTAGTTCTCCTTGTTCGCCCCGCCGGACTTTTGGGGACGAACGTGCAGGAAAAAGTCTAATCAGTGAAAAATGAAAAGTGAAAAATTACTGATTTCACTTTTCACTTTTCATTTTTCACTTTTCACTAAAACTTATGTCTTCTCTGGTAAAGAGTTTAATCAGCGGGATACTTATCATCGCAGCTTTGTATATCATCAACGCGATGATGACGCGCGCCGGATTTTTCGGGCTTGGCGTTGACGATTACACGGCGCGCCTGCTGGTTTTTATCGCCATCAACGTTATTCTCGCCACGTCTTTGAATTTAATCAACGGATTTACCGGACAATTTTCTATCGGACACGCCGGATTTATGGCGGTCGGCGCGTATTCGTCCGCTTATTTTACGGTTAATCACGGCAAACAAATCGAAAGCGCATTCTCCTTTTTGGGCGAAACCGGCGCGGGAAGCGTTGTTTTGCTAATTGCGATTTTAATCGGCGCGCTAGTTGCGGCTGTTGCCGGTTTGATTGTCGGTATTCCCAGTTTGCGCTTGAAAGGCGATTATCTGGCGATTGTAACGCTCGGCTTTGCCGAGATTATTCGCATCGTGATTTTGAATATAGATGCGGTCGGCGGCGCGACGGGCTATCAAGTTCCCGGTTACGCAAACTTTTTGTGGGTCGGATTTTTCGCCGTTCTGACGGTCGTCGTCGTTCACAACATCGTCAAATCGGACGCCGGACGCGCGCTGGTTTCAATCCGCGAAGACGAGCTGGCGGCGGAAGCGATGGGCGTCAATACGACGCGCTATAAAGTTACGTCATTCGTCATCAGTTCGGCATTTGCGGGCATCGCCGGCGTTCTGTTCGCACATTACAACAAATTTCTTTCGACCAACGATTTTCAATTTATCAGGTCGTTTGAAATTATCATTATGATTGTTTTGGGCGGAATGGGTTCGATGACAGGCGCAATCGTCGGCGCAATCGTCGTAACTTTGCTGCCCGAACTTCTGCGAAATTTGCCCGACGTTCAAATGGGCGCGACCGTTTTCAAATTCGCCGACTTGCGGCTCGTCATTTTCGCCCTGATTTTGATTTTAACCATGATTCTGCGCCCGCAGGGAATTTTCGGCACAAACGAATTCGGTTTAAGCTGGCTCAAACGCCCGCGCAAAAAAGACGAAGGCACAAGCGCCGTCGGCGCGGACGCCGGTGCGCCGATTGCTCAACAGGAAGAAGCGAAACGAATGCAGAGCGAAGACAAGGATTAACGGTGAGTTGTGATTGGTGAACGGTTAGTGAAAAATAAATTCATTAACTAACCACTCACCGTTCACCACTAAATAAATGAATAACGGAAACGGCGGCAGCATTTTGCACACGGACAAGGCGACGATAAAATTCGGCGGGCTGGTCGCGGTCAACGAGCTAAATCTCGACGTTTCGCGCGGCGAAATCTTCGGACTTATCGGACCGAACGGCGCGGGAAAAACGACGATTTTCAATCTTTTGACCGGCGTTTATGAACCGACTTCCGGCGACATACGCATCAACGGCACGCGCGTCAACGGCTTGCGCCCGTTTCAAATATCGCGTCTCGGCGTCTCGCGCACGTTTCAAAACATCAGACTTTTTCCGTCGATGAGCGTTTTGGAAAACGTCGTAACGGCGTGTCATCGCCACGCCAAACAAACGCTTTTCGACGGCGTTTTCCGCCTGCCGATGTTTCACAAAGACGAAGCCGAGCATCGCAAATTTGCGATGGAACTACTGGAAATTTTCGACCTCGCCAAATATAAAGACGAAGGCGGAACATCGCTTCCATACGGCAATCAAAGAAGATTGGAAATCGTCCGCGCTCTCGCCACACGTCCGAATTTGCTGCTGCTCGACGAACCGGCGGCGGGAATGAACCCGTCCGAGCAGGAAGATTTAACCGTTTTGATAAAAGAAATCCGCGACCGTTTTAATTTGACAATCGTGCTTGTCGAACACAATATGCGCGTCGTGATGGGCGTTTGCGATAGAATTCAAGTTGTCGATTACGGCAAATCAATCGCGCTCGGATTGCCGCAGGATATTAAAAACGACCCGAAAGTTATTGAGGCTTATCTTGGAGATTAAGTAGGTGAGCAGTAAGCGGTAAGCAGTGAGCAGATAATTAGCTCCTAACTGCTCACTGCTCACTGCTCACTGCTCACTTTTACTATGCTTATTTTAGAAAACGTTTCCGTTAGTTACGGCGCAATCGAAGCGTTAACCGATATTTCCTTACAGGTAAATCAAGGCGAAGTCGTTACTTTAATCGGCGCAAACGGCGCGGGAAAAACGACGACTTTGCGGACAATTACCGGATTGCTCGAGCCGAAAAACGGGCGCGTAACTTACGAAGGCAAAACGATTAGCGGAATGGCAGCGCACAAACTTCTGCCGTTAGGGATTGCTATGTCGCCTGAAGGTCGCGGCGTTTTCGCAAATCTTTCGGTGCGTGAAAATATGGAAATGGGCGCTTATATCCGAAACGACAAGAAAGGAATCGCCGACGATATGGAGCGCGGTTTTACGATGTTTCCGCGTATGAAAGAGCGCGAATCGCAAAAGGCGGGAACGCTTTCGGGTGGCGAACAGCAAATGCTTGCAATGGCGCGCGCTCTGATGTCGCGCCCGCGTCTTCTGCTTCTTGACGAGCCGTCGCTCGGTCTTGCGCCGCTCGTCGTTCACACAATTTTCGAGGCAATTGACACCATCCGCGCCGAAGGCACGACGATTTTGCTGGTCGAGCAAAACGCCTACGCCGCGCTGCAACATTCCGACCGCGCTTATGTTTTGGAAACGGGAAGAATCGTGATGCAGGGCAACTCCAAAGAACTCGCCGCCGACCCGCGCGTTAAAGAAGCGTATTTAGGCGAATGATAAAAACGGAAAACGGATAATGGAAAATTAAAGAAACTATTTTTAATTTTCCATTATCCGTTTTCCGTTTTTGCTCTCTTATTCTTCTTCGTCTGCTCCGGCAGTTTTACCGGCGGCGTCGAGTTTTGCGAGCGCGTCTTTGTCGATTTTGATTTCGTTTTTAGCTTCCAATTCCTGCTTTCTCGCCGCTAAATAATCGGAGAAAACCTGCTGGCGTTTTTCCGTCAGCTTTGTTTGAACGAGGTCTTCGCGCTGTTTGGCAAAATCTTCGCTGCTGGCTTCTTCACGTCCGCGCACGCCGACGACGTAATAATTATCGCCGATTTTGACAGGCGTTTTTGTAACTTCGCCGGTGTGCAAATTGTAAATCGCGTCTTCGAGCGCCTCGGAAGTCTGCGCCGACGGACCTTGACCGAGCGGCGAGCCTAAAATAAAACTTTTCGCGTCCTGCGCCTTTAAACCTTTGCTTTGCGCGGCGGCGTCTAAATCGTTTGCCGAATTTGCGCCCGCCGCGATTTGTTTGGCGATTTCTTCGACGCGCGCTCGCGCTTGTTCGAGCTTGACGGCTTCGGCGACCTGCTCTTTCACTTCGTCGAATTCGGCGTCGCGCGGCTCGCGTTTATCGATTAGAAGCGGAACGGCGAAACCGTCTTTGACGGGAATTTTATCGCCCGTGTCGCCTTGATTTTCCAGCGCGGCGATGCCTTCTTCAAACTGCGGCGAGATGCCGACGCTCGGCACGTCGTCGCCCGGTTTGACGAACGCCGTTTCGCGCACCATTTCGGTCGGCGTCATATTGGCTTGCGCGGCAAATTCGGCGGCGGTTTTCTGAACGTCTTTGGTTTGCTTGAGGCTGTCGCCGATTTTCTGCGCGAGTTCGGCGGCGACGCCGTAAGCGCGGCGGTTTTTCAAGCTGATTTCCAGTTCTTTGCGCGCCGTTTCAAAATCTTTGGCAACCGCTTCGCCGCGCCGCAGAATATAATATTTGTCCTGATATTTTATCGGCTCGGTTACGTCGCCGGGCTGCATTGTCAAAAGACGCTGATACGGGTCGGTTTTATTGTTCGGATTTTCGCGCACTAAGCCCGATAACTTGCCGTCGTTCGCCGCCGAGCGCGGGTCTTCGGATTGTCCTTTTGCGAGTTCGGCGAACGCTTCGGCGCTAATTTTACCGCCGTCTTTGGCGCGTATCTGCGCGACGATTTCGTTGGCTTTCGCCGTAACCTGTGCTTCGGCGTCGGCTTTTGGAATTCTCAAAACAATCTGTTGTCCTTCAACCCCTGCCTGCTTTTTGTCGGCGGGAATTTTGTCGTATTCGGCGCGCAAATCTTCATCCGATACATTGATTTTTTCGCCGATTTTCGACGTGTTCAAAAAAACGTAGCGAATTTTTTTCTGCGGCACGGAAATGTAATAACTCGCCTTGTTTTTGTCAAAATAACTTTTTAATTCTTCGTCGTTCGGCTTGAAAGTCTGCGCCAAATCGGTGCTTGAAACCGGAACGTAGCTTAAATCGAATTTCGTGTTTTTACGCCGGTAATCGTTTAAAATCTCTTCTTCGGAAACGGTTACGCCCGATGTTAAAAAGGCTTCGAGCTTCGTGCCGCTCAACTGATCGCGCACGAGTTGCTCGAAATTTGCGACGCCGCCGTAACTTTCGGTTACGCGCTGCTCATAGTCGGCTTGGTCAAACGACGCGCCGTCGGAGGATTTGAAATTTCGTCGAATGTAACTGGCAACTTCGGCGTCGGTCGCCGTCAAATTCAAACGATTTGCTTCGCCGCGAACGACGCGCTCGTTAATCAGACCGTCGAGCAGCATTTTGCCCGGCAGAGAGCGCCCGTTTTCCTTTTGTATGGCGATGTCGCCGATTGTTACGCGCTCGCCGCCGACTTTTGCGACCGTTTCGTCGCTGCGCGTCAGGTTTTCCTGCCCGCTTTCGCGCGTCGGCGCGTAAAACAAAATAAGGCTGAGCGCCATTATAACGGCGAACAGAAACAGCAGAACGTTGCGTGTTCTTTCCAAACGGCTGAAAAACTTTAACATCGTTGATTTCCTACTTTTTAAACGGATTTGCGAATTTATTATATTTCGATTGTTCGGACAAACCGCGATTTTAACAGCATTAAAGCGTAAAGTCCAAGAAGGCGAACGCTTGAGCGAAGAACGCCGTCTTAAAGAAAAGTCATCGTCTAATAAAAAAAACGGCGCGGCGCATTACAAGGAAAACGCTATTCACCGTTCGCTGTCAACTATTCGCTATTTTCAAAAAATTATTGTAAAACATTTCAAAAAACTAATTGTAAAACAGCGAACAGGCGACAGCGAAAAGTTGATAGCTTTGTCTTGATTTAATCAGCTTCATTTGATTGTTTTATCGTTTCGCATCAATTACCTTCGTGTTAATCTTGATTTACACAGTTTTTGAAAACTTATGCTGACACACATTGTTTGCTGGAAATATAAAGCGGAAACCGCGCCGGAACAGCGCGCCGAACACGTCCGGCGGTTGCGAAATCTGCCGAACGTGATTCCCGATATTGTAAGTTTCGAGGTCGGCGCGGACGTTCTGCGGCTTGAACGTTCCTTTGATACGGGACTTGTCGCCGTCTTTGAAAACCGCGCTGCGCTCGACGCTTACACGGTTCACCTGCTGCACAAAGAAGTCGCCGACATCGGCAAACAAATTGCCGAGCGCGTCGTTTCGGTTGATTTTGACAGTTAGAAAACAGAAGTCGGAAGCCGGAAGCCGAAAATTGAAGAATCCTTTACTATCTCCTGTATTCTGTCTTCTATCTTCTATTCCTATGAAACTTTGGAAAAAAATAATTCTGATTTTCTTCATCGCGCTGCTTCTCGTGCAGATTCCGTTTGTCTTTCGGCGAATTGAAAAGGGAAATCTTGCGGCGAAAATTTCCAAGCTCGCGGCGCAGAGGAAAGAGCGCGCAAATCCGAAGTTCAATGAATATAAAGGCGTCATCCACGTTCATTCGTTTATCGGCGGACACAGCACGGGAACTTTCGATGAATTGATAAAAGGCGCGGGCGAAGCAAATCTCGATTTCGTCGTAATGACCGAACACACTTCGGCGCTTTACGACACTTCGGCAATGACTTTACAGGGCGCGCGCGGCGGAGTTTTGTTTGTCGGCGGAAACGAAGCGAACACGAAACAGAACGAGCGTTTTTTAATTTTAAACGGTTTTGCCGAAGCTAACTTGTCGCGTGAAAGCGAGACGCCGGATTTTCTCGAAAAGGCGCACGCTGCAAACAAACTTGCTTTTATAACTTACCCGGAAAATTTCAACTCGTGGAACGCCGATTTCGACGGCGTTGAAGTTTTCTCGCTCTTTACAAACGCCAAACAAGGAAACGCGCCGTTTTTTCTGCTCGACGCGCTCTGGTCTTTCGGCGCTTATCCCGAGCTAACGCTCGCCGATTATTTCAAGCGACCGGACGAGAATCTGAAGAAATTCGATGCCGTAACAATCAATAAAAAATCGACGCTTTTCGCCGGCAGCGACGCCCACTCGAACATCGGTTTTCACCTTTTCGGCGACGACGCCGGACACAAATTTATCAACTTCAAGCTCGACCGCTACGCGACGATTTTCCGGCTCGTTCGCACACACGTCCTTGTCGAAAAAGACAAGCCTTTGACGCAGGAAAATTTGCTCGACGCTTTGAAAAACGGACGCGCCTTCGTCGGCTTCGACGTTTTGAGCGACACGAGCGGGTTTGATTTTACGGCGGAAAACGAGCGCGGCGAACAGAAAACGATGGGCGAAGAAATTTCTTTAGCCGGAGAAAAAGGCGTGAACTTCACCGTTGCCGCGCCGCAAGCCGCGCGTTTCGTCGTCTTGAAAAACGGCGAAAAATTTTTCGAGGAAAACGGAAACACCGAAATAAATTTCAACGCGCGCGAACGCGGCACATACCGCGCCGAAGTTTATCTCGACACGTTGGGCGCGCCGTTCGATAAAGCGCCTTGGATTATCTCGAACCCGATTTACGTTAAATAAGTCCAAAGCTCAAAGTCGTCGTCTAAAACTTTGAACCTTGAACTTTGAACTTTTCCCAAGCCAACGCCGCGAAAAATTAAAACATCATAAACAGGCAAAACAGTCTTATAAAATTTAAATTCAAGGTTTTCGGTAAAGTAATGAAAAATTTCAGCAGAAACGTTTTTCAGGTGTTTTCGCTTTTTCTCGTCGTCTTCATTTTCGCGGCAATATCATTTGCGCAGCCGCCGCAGGTTCAGCGCGCAGCTTTCGACGTAACCAATTACAGAATTGACGCGGCGCTCGCGCCCGCCGAAAATCGTCTGAACGCGACGGTCGATGTCAATTTTACGCCGCTCGAAGACACGCGAACGGTTTCGTTTGAACTGAACGGCTCGCTGAAAATCGAAAGCATCGCGCGCGTTAATTCGAGCGCGCTCGCGCCGACGACGGCGACGGGCAGAACGTCGGCGGCAAGCAGAAATCCGAGAACCGCCGCCGTTGCCGCAAACGTTCAAAATCAAATAACTTTCGTGCAAGACCAGACGGGCGTCTCCGATTTAGGTCCGAGCGTGCGCGTCGATTTGGGCGAAACGGTTTTGAAGGGAACGCCCGTAACTTTGCGCTTCAAGTATTCCGGCGTTTTGGTCAACGCGCAGGGCGGACCGCTCCTGACAAAACGGCTCGCATATGTCGGCGACAAAGACGGCTATTTGATGTATGCGGCGCGCTGGTTTCCGTTTCATAATTACGCCGCAGACCTTGCCACTTCCGATATTACTTTGTCGCTTCCCAGCGGTTTTCAAGTCGTCGGTTTCAGCGACGCGCCCGTCTCGAACGCGGGCGGAAAATTTCATTTCGTGCAATCGAAACCGGCTTTAGTCGGCAATTTCGCATACGGAAAATATACGAACAAAAATCTGCGCTTTGCCGATTACGAATTGCAGTTTAATACAAGGGCGGCAAGCGATGCGCTCGTCGCGCAATACGGCGAAACGCTTGGGCGCGCTCTTGAATTTTATACGAAACAATACGGCGCGCCGCAGGGCGGAAAGCGGCTTATCGTCGCGCAGATTGACGACGAAAGTCTCGATTTTTATTCGACGCAGGGAATGATTTTTATCGCCGACCGCTTTTTCAACCAATCGCGCGACGCCGTGCAGGAACGCCTTCAGCGCGAAGCCGCGTTGCAGTGGTGGGGCTTGACCGTCGGCTTGAAATCTTTCGACGACGCTTGGCTCTCGCAAGGACTTGCCGAATACAGCGCATATTCGCTGCGCGAAAGCCGGATGTCGGGTGCGAAGCTCGACGATTTGCGCCGCGAACTGTTGGAAAAATCCTTAACTTTCGAGCAAACCGCATCGCTTTCGCGCGCGCCCGCCGCGCTCGACGACCAATCGACGGCGTATCAATACATAATGTTCGGCAAAGGCGCGTTCGTTTTCAAATTGCTGCGCGACACGCTCGGCGAACAGAAATTCAACCAGCTTTTGCGAAACTTTTTGGAACAGTATCGCGGCAAAACCGCTTCGATTGACGATTTTGAAAAGCTCGCTTCGCAAGTGAACGGCTCACCGATGCGCTACTTTTTCGCGCGCTGGGTCGAAAGCACGGGCGTTCCCGAATTTACCGCCGATTATCAAATTATTCGCACGCGCGCCGGAAAATTCATCGCGCGCGGAACGGTGAAACAGAACTATGACAATTTGCGTCTTCCGCTCGACGTTCAGTTAAAGAGCGAAGGCGAAGGCGGCTCGAAAATCGTCAAACTCGACATCGAAGACACGAGCGCCGATTTCAATATCGAATCAAATGGCAAACCGCTTGCCGTCATTATCGACCCGAATTACAAACTTCTGCGCACTTCGGAAGATTTGAGAATTTCGGCGACGGCGCGGCGCGGCATCGAGCAATTCAAGGAAGGAAACTACGTTGAAGCGCAGCAGCAGTTTGAAGCGGCTTTGAAACTTGACCGCTCGAACTCGTGGATTTATTACAATCTCGGCTTGCTGTTTTTAGAACAGCGAAATTACGATTTAGCGATTGATAATTTCAAAGCCGTCTTAGGCGGCGATTTGCGCCCCGACTGGCTCGCGGTTTGGGCGAACATCAAAATGGGCAACGGCTATGACGCCAAAGGCGACCGCGCGCGCGCCACAGCCGCATACGCGCGCGCCGCAGCAACGGGCGACAATTACGACAACGCGCAGGCGGCAGTGAGAAAATATCAAGCGACGCCGTATGACCCGAAGGAAAAGCCGAGCGCGACGGCGGTTAAATAAAAACACCGAAATAAAAAATAATAAAAAAGGCGTGAAGATTAAATTTCTTCACACCTTTTTTCATTTCCCTCGTTCGGCAGGTTTTAGAAATTAAATCTAAAAGCGAATTGAATCTGCCGGTTCGTTCCCAAGCCGACGGTGCGTCCGACGGTCGAGCGGAGCAAGCCGAATGTCGAGCCTGCCGCGCCCTGTGTAAAGGCTTGTCCCGGCTGCACGACGTTTGACGAGGAAGCCGAAAAAGTCTGCGTCGCCGCGTTAAAGCTCAAGCTCGGCAGCGCGTTGCTTAAGGTAACGGACGGGGCGGCGAAGTTGGCTTTATTGAAGACGTTGAAAATTTCCGTGCGAAATTCAAAATTCATCGTCTCTCTGATGCGAAAGCGTTTCGACAAAGTTAAATCGAATTGGCGGAAATTCGGACCCGACAATTCGTTGCGCGGAAAATCGCCGAACGTTCCCGGCGCGGGCGTTGCGAAAGCCGCCGGATTGATGAAATTGCGGTCGTTGTTCAGATAAGGATTAACGCCCGATACGAGATTCGGGCGGCGAATGTTGCGCGACGCGCCGCCGCCCGGCGTGTTGATTACCGCCGCGAATCCGGTCGGCAGATTCGGAAAAGCGGTCGAGCTGAATGTCGGCACGTTGGCGACAAAACCGTTGTCGAAAAATCCGCCTGCGCCGTTCGGACAGCCCGCCGCTAATTGACATTGAACCACAACGTCCGGGCGCACGACGAGAACTTCGACGGGAACGCCGCTTCTCGCGTTGACGATTCCGCCGATTTGCAAGCCGCCGAGCAGAAAGTTTCCCGTCTTTCCGAAATTGAAAAGTCTGCCGTCGCCGATTGGCAATTCGTAGAGCGCGCTCAAATTAAAGTTGTGGCGCACGTCGAAATTGTTTTTGCCGCGGTCGGCTTCAAAATTATCGAGCTGCGCCGACGTTCTCGCTTCGTTCGAGCCGGCGGTGATGCCTTCGCTTTTTGCCAGAGTGTATTGCGCGTTCATCGTCAAACCAGTGCTGATGCTGCGCTGAAACGACATTTGAAAAGCGTTGTAACGGTCGTCGCCGCCCGAAGTTTTATAATCGACTTCGGCAAACGGACGATTTTGCGTCGCGCCGGAAAGTATATCGAATTGACGAATCGTGTTGACGCCGATTACTTGTCCGGCGGTGTTCGTGCGGTTGACGACGCCAACGCCGACGGGAAGATTCGCGCCGTTCAAAATCGTCGTCTGTCCGGGCAAAATCTGGTTGGCGACGCTTCGCAGAAATAAATTTCTACCCTGACTGCCGACGTATGCGAACGTCGAAACGATTTTATACGGCAACTGCTGCTGCACCGAAAAGCTGTATTGAAAGACACGTTCGGGAATTTTGTAATCGCTCGAATAAGCGCGCGGCTGGTATTGTCGATTCAGCGGATTCGATGCGAAATTCGCCGCAATCGCCGCCGTATTTGCCGGAAACGCGAGCAGCGAACCGCTCGTAACGGTCGAAGAAATACGGTCGCTTTCAATCGGCTGAATCTGGTCTTCGGTCTGTCCGGGACCGTAATAAATGCCGAATCCGCCGCGCAGAACTGTTTTGCCGCCCGCGAAAAATCCGTCGCCGTTCACGTTCGGCGAATAAGTCAAAGCGACGCGCGGACCGAAATTCGATTTTGACGATTTGAACGCCGGTTGGTCTGAAGGGCGAAGTTCTCCGGTTTCGATATTGAATAGAACCTGCCCGTCATTTTTCTCGCGCAGCGGCGCGTAATACTCGTAGCGCAAACCGTAATTGAGCGTTAGCCCGGGACGAATGCGCCACTGGTCTTGCCCGTAGCCGATGTAGTATTCCTGCTGCGCCAAACGCTGTCCGGTCAAACCGTTATTGAACGGCGAAGGCGCGCTCACGTCGCCCAAGAATTGAACTTGGCTCGGCGTGTTCGACAAAAATGAATTCAAATTTGAAAACGTGTAAGTTGTGCCGCCCAAACGGTCTGTGTAAAGACGAATCAGTCGAACTTCGCCGCCGAATTTCATATTGTGGTCGCCGCGAATCCAGTTCAAATTGTCGATAAAACCGAGCGAATAAGGCGTGTAAGGCTGTCCGCGCCCGTTCGTCGCCGAGTTTGCGCGAACCAATCCGCCCGGAGACGAGACACCCGAATTTCCGCCTTGTCCGGCGATTCCGGCGATGGCGACAGAGCCGGAAATGTTCAGCGACACGGCGGAAAAATCGATGCCGTTCGTCGTCGGCGCGAAACCGTTGATGCGCGTTCGCGCGCCGTTGTAGCCGACTTTGAATTCGTTTATCAGCGTGCCGTCCTTTTTTAAGATTGACTGGTAGCTGCCGACGGCGTTCTGCGGCACGGCTTCGATTGCGACGCGCCGACCGGAAACGCCTTCGGGCGCGGTGTCCGTTCCCTGGTCGCGGAAAAATCTGAAGTAAAGATTATTGTATTCGTTATATTTGTAATCGAGACGCGCGGCAAAGGCGCGCTCATTTGTTTTTTCGCTGTCCTGTAATTGCAGAAGGTCAAAGCCGGTCGTTCCCAGCGCGCCCAGAACAACCGCGTCCGGCGAGCGGAAAGCGGCGATAAACGGCTGAATTGCCGGGTTAACGGCGTTCGTCGTTCCCGGAATCAGCGCGCCCGGCGCGGCAAGACTCAAACTCGGCGCGGCTTCGATAAAATTCAAGCCGAAGCGCCCGCGATATTGTTCGTAACTGCCGAAAAAGAACAGTTTATTTTTGATAATCGGTCCGCCGACCGAGCCGCCGAACTGGTCGAGCGTTAAAGGACTTTTCGCCGCGCCGTCAAAAAAGTTGCGCGCGTCGAAACGCGAGCGGCGTAAGTATTCAAACGCCGAGCCGTGAAATTGATTGCCGCCCGATTTGGTAACGACCGAGATTTGTCCGCCCGTTCCCGTGCCGAATTCCGCCGGAAAATTGTTCGAGTCGACGCGAAATTCCTGCACGTTTTCTAAAGACGACTGAAGGCGAAACGGCGACGGAACTTCGCCGTTTAAGTTGCCCGGCGAAGCGTCGATAATCGCCGTTCCTTCAACGCCGTCAAAGCGAATGACGTTCTGCTGGTTGGCGCGTCCCGAAAATCTGATGTCGCCGAAAGTTCCCGTTCCCGTGTTCTGCGCGCCCGGCGCTTGCAGGTAAAATTGCGACAACTGCCGACCGTTGTTCGGCAATTGCTCGACTTCGCGCTGGCTGACATTGGCGCTCATACTCGCCGAAGCGATGTTGAGCGGCGTCTCTTCACCCGAAATGATGTCAACCTGCGCCGCAACGCCTTTTGCCTGTAAAGTTAAGTTGAGATTTAATTCCTGTCCGACAAGCAGTTCGACGTTTTTTTGCGTCGCCGTTTCAAAGTTTCCGGCGCTGACGGCAATTGTATAAAGCGACGGTTTGAGCGCGACGATTTGAAACGTGCCGTCGTCGTTCGCCGTCGCCGTGCGCGCTTCGTTCGTTCGCTCGTTCGTAACCGTTACGGTTGCGCCCGGAACGATTGCGCCGCTCGCGTCGGCGACAGTTCCGCCGATGCGCGCGTTGTCGTTTTGTCCGTATGAAAAAATCGCGGTTATCAAAACAAATGTCCCGATTAGGAACATTGCCGGAATGCGCGCGAACAATTTATTTTTTTGTAAATTCATAAAATTTCCTCGAAAAACTATTAAAATTTTTGTCCGAATAAGGTTGTGCGAAAGTCTCGCCGGCTCGCACAGGAATTTGTGCGGCGGCGGACTTTCGAGAAAATCAAAATTATTTTTGAGTGGTTCAAATAAAGAGGATAAAATTAGCGGATTAAAAACGTGTGAAGTTATTATTAAATGATTGTTAAATATTTGTCGGGAAATTTTTTTCGCGCGCCAAAATTTCAAAATATGAAAAAACATTTCGCGGCTTTTTCCGCATTGGTTTTCCAAACGTTTTTTGCGTATGCTTTTGTCTGCGCGCAAATTACGACAACTGCGCCGCCGCAGGAAAAAAACAAACGCGGAGCCGATTTGGTAGAACTCGTCAAACTTGATAAAACAATAAAACTCGACATTCGATACGCTCGCAGCGATAATTTCGTCGGACGTGTCGTCTACCCGGAAGCGCGCGCCTTTTTGCAGCGTCCCGCCGCTGAAGCGCTTATAAAAGTTCATCGGAAACTCAAAAAGCAAAAACTCGGCTTGACGATTTTCGACGGTTATCGCCCGTGGACGATTACGAAACTTTTCTGGGAAGCGACGCCCGAAGACAAACGAAAATTCGTCGCAAATCCGGCTACAGGCTCGCGCCACAATCGCGGCTGCGCGGTTGATTTGAGCATCTACGATTTAAAGACGGGAAAGCTGATTGATATGCCGTCGGATTTCGACGAATTTACCGAGAGAGCTTCGCCCGACTATAAAGGCGCGACGGAAATTCAAACGAAAAACCGCGATATGCTGCGCCGCCTTATGGAAGCCGAAGGTTTCACGGTCAACAAAAACGAGTGGTGGCATTTCGATTTTAAAGACTGGGAAAAATACGCTATTTACGACATCGCTTTTTCAGACATAAAAATCGAAGCGACAAAACAGAGAAAGCCGACTAAATCCTCGAAATAAATCTTCAATGAAAATCCAGCCCGCAAAATCCGTCAACGGAACAATAAATTTGCCGGGCGACAAATCAATCTCGCACCGCGCCGTGATTCTGGCGGCAATGGTGACGGGCGAAACGCGCATCGAAAATTTTGCAACCGGCGCGGACTGTGCTTCGACTTTAAGATGTTTGGAAAATCTCGGCGTCGAAATCAGACGCGCAAATACGACGGTTTTTATAAAAGGCGTCGGCAAAACCGGCTTTCAAAAATCGTCAAAAGATTTGGATTGCGGCAACAGCGGCACGACTTTAAGATTGCTCGCCGGCGTTCTCGCCGGACAGAATTTCGATTCGATTTTGACCGGCGACGACTCACTCAAAAAGCGTCCGATGCGCCGCGTTATCGAGCCTTTGACGCAAATGGGCGCGCAAATTGAATCGTCAAACGGCTGCGCGCCGCTTAAAATTTACGGCAAAAATTCGCTTCGAGCGATTTTTTATGAAATGCCGATTCCGAGCGCGCAAGTCAAATCGTGCGTTTTGCTTGCGGGCTTAAACGCGAGTGGAAAAACCGTCGTCGTCGAAAAATCGAAAAACGGATTTGGTTTTGCTAATACGCGCGACCACACCGAAAGAATGCTCGGCTGGCTCGGCGCGAAAATCGAAACCGAGTCGGACGCGAAAAATTTTACTCGAACAATTTCAATCGAAAGCGGCGTGGAATTTTCGGCGCGAGACATAAAAATTCCCGGCGACATTTCTTCAGCCGCGTTTTTTCTTGCCGCCGCCGCTTGTCTGTCCGGTTCGTATTTAACAATAAAAAACGTCGGTTTGAATTTCACGCGAACCGATTTTCTCGACGTTTTGCGCGAATTTACTTCGGCAATCGAAATAAAAAACGAGCGTGAAGTCTGCGGCGAAACCGTCGGCGACATCAAAACACGCGGCGCAGCCGTTTCAAACGATTTCGGATTTACTTTAAATCCCGACCTCGTTCCGTCAATGATTGACGAGCTGCCGATTCTGGCGATTTTGGGAACGCAAATTTGGACGAGCCTCGAAGTTCGCGGCGCGCAGGAACTTCGCGTCAAAGAAGCGGACAGAATAAAGGCGATTGTCGAAAATCTGAAAAAAATGAACGCCTGCGTCGAAGAATTTGCGGACGGCTTTCGGGTTGAAAAATCCGATTTAAAAGGCGCGAAAATAAATTCTTTCGGCGACCACCGGATTGCGATGGCTTTTTCGGTTGCCGCGCTTTTTGCGACGGGCGAAACCGAAATCATCGATGCCGACTGCGTAAATGTTTCGTTTCCCGAATTTTTCCAGACGCTCAACCTAATCACAAAGACGGAAAAGCGCCCGTAAGGAAGTGTGTTCTCCGATTTTAGATTTTGGATTTTTATTTCGCATTCCGCATTTCGCACTCCGCACTTGAAGGACACACTTTCATACGGTCGCGCTTCCGCATTAAAAAATCTGAACTTTGTGTTAAATTATTTTTTTAGATGGAGCGCGCAAGTCAAAGAATAATTCTCACCGGCTTTATGGGCGTCGGCAAATCGACCGTCGCGCGCTTTCTCGCACTGCTTCTCAAATGCAAAAAAATCGACCTCGATTCGGTTATCGAAGAATCGGAGCGGCGCACCGTCGCCGAGATAATCGGCGCGCACGGCTTGCCGCATTACCGCCGCATCGAAACGGAAAACTTAGGCAAAATTCTTGCTTCAAGCGACGCGCGCATCATCGCGCTCGGCGGCGGCGCGTGGACGGTTGAGGAAAACCGCAGGCTGATAAAACAATACGATTTTACGACCGTCTGGCTCGAATCTTCGTTCGAGCATTGCTGGCGCAACATACGCCTTTCCAAACGTGTGCGCCCGCTGGCGAAAAACAAACACGAGGCGCGACAGTTATTCGACGAACGCCAGCAATTTTACTGCCTCGCCGACTGGCATTTCGTCATCCGACCGGATTTGACTTCGTTTGAAATCGCAAAAAAAATTCACGAAGAAGTGTTTTAAAGTGAAAAAATAAATGAAATTTTTCGCTAAATGCTATAGACTGTTTTGTCGAACCGAAAAGAAAGACGGTTTTATCGAATAAGATTTGAGAAATCGTCAATAAACATCGCGTAAATAAAAATATTTTCGCCTGTATTTCAGCTCGGTTTGGAAAATTAATAAAAGAAAAAGATTTTCTGGAGGAGACAGATGAAAATTAAATTTTTAGCAATTCTCGGTTTATCGGCGGCGCTCGGCGCGGTCGGCTGCAAAAGCGCGGCGAATACAAACACGGCGACGATGAACGCCAATATGACAAGCACGACGACGACCGCGACGACGATGCCGACGATGGCGCCTGCATCGGATAACACGGCAAAAACGGCGGTCGAAGCCGCTATGAAAAAAGCCGGACTCAACGACGTAACCGTCGAAGCGACAACTACGGAAGTTACCATTCGCGGAACAGTGCCGAAAGGAAAAATGACGCAGGTCAACCAGATAGCTACTGAAGTCGGAAAGCGCAAAGTAAGCAATCAAGTTGTCGAAAAATAAAACAGATTTCTAGGGAGGAAAATTAGATATGGCTTTAATGGAAAAATATCAATCGCTGATTGATATGGCAAATCAACTCGGAATTTCCGGCTTAAATGTCGTCGAAAGCGACAATGTTCTGAATATCGAAGGCGTTGCCGGAAGCGCGCAAGCCAAACAGCAGTTGTGGGACGAATACGGACGCCTCGACCCGGATTACCGTTCGGGCGAAGTCGTGATGAACATCTCCGCGCCCGAAGGCAACGCGGGTTCGTCAGGCAGCGGCACAGGCTCGTCATACACGGTTCAATCGGGCGACACGCTGAGCAAAATCGGCTCGCATTACGGCGTTAGCTGGCGGAAAATTTTTGAAGCCAACCGCGACAAACTCGACGACCCCGACAAAATCCAGGTCGGACAAGAACTGACTATTCCGCAGGATTAGAAAAGTTTTTCCGAACGGGTTTTTACTCAAGCCGCTTTGATTTGTTTCGCATTTTCGCGGGCAAATCAAAGCGTTTTTTTCATTTGAAGGAGTTTTTATGCGTTTTACTCTTTGTAGTTTAATTATCGTTTTATTTTTTGGTTTAGCCGTAAATGCACAAGAATTGACACGCGCTCAAAAACTGCAAAAAATCGACGAGCTGAATAAGCAAATCAAGTTGCTGGAAAAAGATTTTACTGCGCCTGACGCCAAAGATTTCAAACAGGCGCAGACAGAAAGTTTCAATGTTTTCAGAATTCTGCCGCGCGAAAAATACGACGGCAGAATGACGACGAGCGGCGGCGGCGCGTATTATTCTTTCGCGCGAAAAACCGCTAAATACGGAAACGGCTCGGACATCGAATTGTCGCAAAACTTTTTGAGCGTCGGTTTCGCGGGCGCGAATTACGGTTTTATTTACGATTTAGGCGATGTTCCGCTTCTCTCCGTTTCAAAGGAAACAACGGAAGCAAATTTTCTAGCCAATTACAAGCCGCCGACAAACGAGCCTGAAATCAGAAACGAACAGCGCAAAGCGCGCGGTTACGAAGCGAACGGCATTTTATACAAAGACCGCGTTCCGAACATCGCCGGACACACTTATCTGCTGCGTTCGATAAATTTCGGAAGCTCCGACGTTCTCGTCGCTTTCAAAGTTCATCGAAAAGATACGGATGGAAGTTTAATAATTTTCTGGAAAAACATCGCAAATTTCGACACGCCGCAGATTGAAAGAAATCAGGAGGCGGTTATAGATTCGCCGCAAACCGTCGAAGCCAAAGCCAAAACGATGGATTACGAAATCTTAAACTCGGTGCAGAATGCTTTGGTTCAAATTGGACTATTCAATGTTTCAGTTGAAGCAACTAATAAAGAGGTAACTTTGCGCGGAAACGTGCCGAAAGGAAAGATGGCGGAAGCCGTCAGGACTGCTCAGGAAATCGGTAAGAGAAAAGTTGTTAACGAATTGACCGAACAGTAAAAAAGCTCGTGCGATTTTGTTCACACGGGCTTTTTTAGATTTTATAAAAATAAATTTACGGCATTTTGATTGGCGGCGGCGGCGGATTTCTCGGCGGCGCAGGCGGTTTGGGCGGAAGCGGCGCTTTTTTATCGTTTCTGTTATCCCAAACATCCGTAACCGATTGGCTGACTTCCGGTTCGGCGCGCAGTTTTTTCCCTTGCCCGAATTGCCAGCGTTCAAACCACGAAACTCCCGCCTTACAAGGATAATAATCATCCGGCGTTCGATACGCTTCGTCCGCCTGCGCTTCGTCCATCGAGACGAATTTATAACCGCGATTTTCAATCATCCCGAAAAGCTCGTCCCCCGATTCCGCGACAAGGCGGCTCGTCGTCAAAACCATCGTTTGATTGATGTCGCGCCCGAACATCTCCGCCGAATACGCTTCGTAATGGTCGAATATCTTCGACATATAATCCAGAAATTCGGTGCGAATTTGATTTGCCGCGTCTTTGTCTCTGTTATTGAGCGCATCGTCGTAAGCGTATGAATACATCCATTCCTGATTGTCAATCGTGTATTTAACCGATTTCAGACCGCGTTCGGCGAGCCAGTTTTCAAAACGATTTTTGTCGTCCGCCGTTTTTCCCGTGTTCAAAAACGGGTAACTGAAATAACGCAGCGGCAAATTCTTTTCCGCCAAAATCGTTTTGACAATCACTTCGTTTTTCTCGGCGTTGGCGACGTAATCTTCAAACGGCGTGTCGTAAAACCAGATGTGCTTATAACCGCCGATGCCGATTTCAAAACCCACGTCGCGCCACAAACGCACCGTGTCGGCTTGTTCGGCGTAAAGTTTTTCGCCGTCCGAAATCATTCCGCCCTGAACGAAACCGATTGCCGGAACTTTATGACGTTTTAATCCCGCGATTATCAACATCATATGCGCTTTTGATGTCGACCAGCGCGCTTTCGCCTCAGTATCTTTCGACAAATTCGAGAAGTTCGGTATTCGCGCGAGCGGCGGAATCGAGACGAAGCCGACGGCGATTTTTTTGTTTCCGCTTTTAATTTCGGTTTGAGCGTTGACAGAAGCGTCCGTTCCAGCCCAAAATACCGTTAGAAGAACCGCCGAGATAAGCGCAAAAGCCAAACTTCCTGCCGACCAAAGCGTTTGTTTGGAATTATGCCGCCGCCTCTCGGCGTTTTTTTGTAAAATTTTCTCTATTCTCTGCATTAAATTTCCTCCGTTTGCCGCCGAAGCAAGCGACGGCAAGTTTTGATTCGCCGTTCGACGAATTTCCTCTAAATTAGCCAGCGCGGTTGCGTAAACAACCCGCTTGCTTCCGAATGTTTCCAGCACCGCCGCGTCGCACGCAAACTCGCGCTCCGTGCGGACGACGCCGGAAATCCACCACGCGCACGGGTGATAGAAAAATAAAATCTCCGCGAAACTCTGTAAAAAATTTATTAAATTATCGCGGCGTTTGATGTGCAGAAGCTCGTGCGCCAGAATCGTTTCGAGTTCGCCCGGCGACATCTGTAAAAAGACGCTTGCCGGAATCAAAACGACGGGTTTGAGCCAGCCGACGACGACCGGCGTTTTTATCAAGTTCGATTCGAGAAGTTTGACCGCCTGCGTGATTTTTAATCGTTCGCACAAATTTGAAAATCGCTTTTGCCATTCGATTGCGGGCGCGAAAACTTCGCGCGTTTTGTATTTGCGAAGTTGAAAAAAGCCGCCGCACAAACGCAAAGCAAACGCGCCGACGCCGAAAATCCACAGACCGACAAAAAACGGCAAAGCGGCGGCGAGATTTATTTTGAATTTCTCGCGCCAGTTTTCAAACGAGAAAAAAACGTTTTCGCCTTCGGAATTTGCGGCTTGCAGTTTATCTTCGGGCGAAAGCGAATAATTTTCTGAAAGCCGCGATTCGCCTTTTATCAAACCCACATTCTCGCGGTCGAAAGTTTTAGCCGCCGATTGATTTTCCGTCGATGCGTTTTCGAGCAGAACAAAAGTCACCGCCGGTAAAACGAACGCCAAGCCGAGCGCGAAAACCGCGAGCAAATATCGCGCGTTTGCCGAAAAATTTTTGAAAACGCTCAGAAGAAAACGCAAAAGGAGCGCAATTAAACCGATTTGCCAGACGGAAGCGACCAGCGTCCAGCCGAGATTTATCCACCAGTTTCGATTCGGTTAAAATTTCCCAGTTCATTTGAAATCTCCTTTCTTTTCGGCTTCTTTTATCATTCGGCGAATCTCTTTTAATTCTGCGGCGCTCGCCGGTTTCGCTTCCAGAACGTGCTGAACCAATTTTAAAGCCGAGCCGCGAAACGCCCGTTCGATTAAATCCGAAACGAGATTTTCGCGCGTTTCGCTTTGCGCTTGGACGGCGCGAAAAACGTGCGCCTTGTTTGATTTATCCGGCTCGACAAGATTTTTCTCCGTCATTATCTGCATCATTTTCAAAACGGTCGTATAAGCCGTCGGCTTTTGCGCGCTAATGATTTCGTGAACTTCGCGCACCGTTGCCGTTTCGCGTTCCCACAAAACGGCGAGAATTTCCAGTTCGGCAGCGGTCGGTTTTGTCTTCTTTGCCATAAGTTTTTCTCCGAATGTTTGTAAATTAAACCTTATACGAAACTTTTCGTAGATGTCAAGCGAAAAAATTTTAATCGCAAATGAACGCACACAAATGCAGATGCTTTTAACTTTTGAACTTTGAACCTTAAACATCGAACTTTAGACTTTGCGCGCCGTTGTTGTTAAAGTTTTTTGATATGGCATTTGAAACGGATTTCATCGTCGTCGGCAGCGGAATCGCGGGACTTCGCGCCGCCGTCGAGCTTGCCTCAAGGAGCGCGCGCGTAACGGTTTTGACCAAAGACAAAACGCAGGAATCGAACACCGAATACGCGCAAGGCGGCGTCGCCGTCGTTCTCTCGGACGACGATAACGCAGAATTGCACGAAGAAGATACGCTCGTTGCGGGCGCGGGTTTATGCGATGAAAAAGCAGTCGAGATTTTGGTCAACGACGGCACGAAATATATACAGGAATTGATTGACTGGGGAACGGAATTTGACCGCGAAAGCGGACGATTGGTTTTCACCAAAGAAGCCGCGCACTCGCGCCGACGCATTCTGCACGCGCACGGCGATTCGACGGGCAAGGAAATCGTGCGCGCGCTCGTCGCACGAGCAAGACAGGAGAAATCAATCGTTTTGATGCCGTTCGCCAATACGGAAAGTTTGATTTTGCAGGACGAAAGATGCGCCGGCGTCAGATTTCTCGACCCTATCTTGCGCGCGCCGCGCGAGATTTTCGCGCGCGGCGTAATTCTTTGCACAGGCGGCGCGGGACAATTGTTTCTGCACACGACGAACCCGACGGTTGCAACCGGCGACGGAATGGCGATGGCATACAGAGCGGGCGCGGAAATGGCTGATATGGAATTTGTGCAGTTTCATCCGACGGCTTTGAGTTTAGATAACGCGCCGAGATTTTTACTGAGCGAAGCGATGCGCGGCGAAGGCGGCGTTCTTAGAAACAAACAGGGCGAGCGGTTTATGTCGCGTTACGATGAAAGATTGGAACTCGCGCCGCGCGACATCGTTTCGCGCTCGATTGTCGCCGAAATGCGGCGCACCGGAACGCGCGAAGTTTATCTGGATATGACGGCAATGAGCGAAGATTTTCTGCGCGAGCGGTTTCCGAAAATCTACGAAACCTGCAAATTTTATAATCTGAATATTGCGATTGATTTGCTGCCCGTCTCGCCCGCTTCGCATTATTGTATGGGCGGCGTGCGCACCGATTTGCACGGACGAACGAGCGTCAAAGGACTTTACGGCGCGGGCGAAGTTACCTGCACGGGCGTTCACGGCGCGAACCGTTTAGCGTCGAATTCATTGCTCGAAGGCTTGGTTTTCGGCGCGCGCGCCGGACGAGCGATGGCTGAAGACAATTCAAAATTCAAAGTTCAAAGTTCAAAGTTTGAACTGGAAACATCAAACCTGAAATTGGAAACTTCGGTTGCGACGGCGGTGAAAAAGCGCGTCAAACGCTTGATGTGGGAGCGCGTCGGGATTTTGCGCGACGCCGAATCGCTGCGGCGCGCCTTAAGCGAGATTGAACAGATTTCGCGGGCGAACTTGGGCGCGTCGTCGAGAAATTTCGTCAGCGTGGCGTTGCTCGTAACACGCGCGGCGCTGTGGCGCACTGAATCGCGCGGCGGACATTTTCGCACGGATTTTCCTCAAAGAGACGACGCGAAATGGCGCGTTCATTCGATTCAGAAGACAGGCGCGGAAATTTCTTCGAGCGAGACGATAAATTTCACTCAAAATTTATCGACCAAAGCGTGAAATTTTAGGTGATGAATTAAAAAAAGTCGGAAGAATAGCCGCGAATTAGCGCAGATGACGCGGATTTAAATCAATAGTTTTCATCAGCGTCATCTGCGTTAATTCGCGGCTGATAAAATCTGAAAATTATTTTTTCGGCAGAATTTTATCGAGCGTGTCGAGCAAATCTGCGCCGCGCAAGTCGGCTTCGTCGCGGGCTGTGCGGCTCATCGAAAGGATTTTTCCGTCAGGGGCGACAAGGAAAGTTGACGGGAACGATTCGATTCTAAGATTGAGGTTTATCAAATCGAAAATGCTTTCAAGACGCGCCTGCGTCCAGTTGATTTCGCCTTTTTCCAAAGCCTGTTTGATTTGTTCGGGCGCAAAATCGTCGGTGTTCATCCCGATAATCTCAAAATTTCTGTTTTTGAAACGTTTATAGGCTTCGCGCAGAAAGGGAATTTCGTCGCGGCACGCCGGACACCACAAACCCCAGAAATCGAGTATCACGTATTTTCCGCGAAACTCTGAAAAACGGCGCTTTTTGCCCGCCAAATCGACAAACTCGAAATCGGGTAATTCGCGCCCGACCGCAAGTTCGACTCGTTTATAATCTTTCGCATCACGCCCGCGCAGAACGATTGAATTATTTTTTACGTCGGCTTTGTGAGTCGATAAATAGTTCTGACCGGCGCGGAAAACGATTGTTTCGCCTTCGGAGGCTTTGGCGGCTTCGGGCGAGAATTTGTCCATATCGATTGCGCCGTCGGCGTCGGCGTCGATGCCGAGCCAGCCTTTTTGCGGGTTGACGATTTTGTCGGCGAAATCGTAAGCATACTGCACGGCAACTTTTTTCCCGCCGACATCGACCGCGCCGCGCGCGAAAACTTCGGTTGACTGCGTTAAAAGCCGGTCGTCGCCGCTCATTTTTCCGATTTGGACGTCTCGAAAGTAACGCAGAAAAATCGGGCAAACGGTAAAGAAATTATTTTGCACCGGAAGATTTACTGTCGTTTTCCAAAGATACGGATTGTCTTTTTCTTCGCGCTCGAAAGCGAATTTTTCGTTTTCGCCGATTGCGCCGTCGCCGTTTGCGTCAATTAAAATCACCGGATTTTTGTCGCTTTCTTCGACCAGCATCGCCGAAAGCGACTGGCTGCTCGTTTGCGGATTATAAAGCCGCGCCGCCGCCGTATGAGCCTTTTCTTTGATTTTCAACGCTTCGGAACGCTGCTCGGGCGCGGCGTATTTGAAAACGATTTTCTCGAAATCTTCAGTATTGGCGACGAGCGCGCTGTCGAATTTTCCGGTATATTCAACCGCACCGCCGCTTGTTTCGGCAAACGACAAAGGCGCGGTTAAGAACAAAACAAGAGCGAAATTGAGAACGACAATTTTCAAATTCATAAAACCAGATTTCCGTAAAAATTGAATCGGGAAAAATTGTAATATCGGACAAATATTCGACGACATTTTTCAATTGTAATTGCCGAAAACAACATTCGGAACGGATGACAACAGATAAATTTTATCTTTCATCCGTTCCGATTTCGCTGTCGTCGGCAAAAACCCTCACGAAAAAGCCAAATCTGCCAGCCTTTTCTAAACGCCCGGCATCGCTTTTTTAAGCGGCTTGAGCAGTAAGAACAAAACGATTGACATCGCAAAAGCCATCGAACCCAAAATGATGAAGAATGAAGATTGATACCAGATACTCCAGTAAATTCCAATCATCGTCAGCTTGTTGCCGATAGCCGTCGCCACGAACCAGCCGCCCATCAGCAGCCCGCGCATCCGAACCGGCGCGACTTTTGAAACAAGAGACAAGCCCATCGGCGAGAGCATCAGCTCGCCCAAAGATATAATCGCGTAGGCGAGCAGCAGCCAGAACGGAGACACTTGAAACAAATAACTGCGCCGTAAAAACTGGTCGCGGAACTGCGTTCCCGCGCCGGGCGCGATTTTATTTATCGTGTCCACATAGTTTTGTTCGCCGTTGGTTTTTACTTTTGTCGTCTCGTCTTCTTTGGCGGAGAATTTAACGTCGTTGATAACGAATTTTCCATCCGCGTCTTTGGCGGCGAGAATTTTGTCGAGAACGTCCTGCGGAACGCCGTCGGCTTTCAGATTTCCCGCTACTCTTTCGTTGATTCGGAACGAACCCGCCGCGTATTGCTCCAGCGAAACCGGCTGATTTTCACCGATTTTTGCCGCGCCGTAAAGCACGAAAAACGAAAGTCCGGTCAGCATCATTCCAATCGCCATTTTCGTCGGCGTCGAAGGCTCTTTGCCGCGTTTGGCGAGCAAGCCCCAGAACCAGACGAGCGGAAACGTCAAAACGATAATCCAGAACGGATTGATGGAATTTGAAATCGTTCCCGAAACGTTCCACGCCGTGTTGTCGTCCGCCCAATAAGTTAAAGTCGAGCCGTTTTGATGAAAAACCATCCAGAAAACGATGACGATGGCGAAAATGACAATCAAAGCCATCACGCGCCTTGAAGCCGGCACGGTGTTCATTAAATCTTGGCGGGCTTTATTGGCTGCCGTTCCTTCATTCTGGTCGCTGATGCCGTGCGGCGGCGCGTCAACTGCGGTCGCGGCAGCGTCGGCAGCTTGGTTCGCATCCTTAATTACATAGTCGCCCACAACTAATGCGCCTTTCTCCGTGTTTTCAACCAAATTTTTGAAGAACCACAAAATCCCGACCGAAATCAGCATTCCGAAAGCGGCGACAGCAAAAGCGGCGTGAAAACCGAAATTCTGTTTGACGATTTCCATCACAATCGGCGCGACCATCGCACCGACGTTGATGCCCATATAAAAAATATTATAAGCGCGGTCTTTCAAAGGGCTGCCTTCGGGGTAAAGATTGCCGACCATCGTCGAGACATTCGGTTTAAAAAATCCGTTTCCGATGACCAGACAAGTCAGCGCGGCATAAACCGCCCACATTGCCGGAATCGAAAGCAAACCGTGTCCAATCATAAAGAACACGCCGCCAATCATCACGGCTTTGCGATAGCCGGTAATTTTGTCGGCAATCAAACCGCCGATGAGCGGGCTGGCATAAACGAACATCAAATAGTTCGCGTAAAGCGAAGTCGCCTGCGTCGCCGTCCAGCCGAAACCTTGCGTCGGGTCGCGCAAGTAAAGCGTAAAGAGCGCGAGCATCGAATAAAAACTAAACCGCTCCCACATTTCCGTTCCAAACAAAACATAAAGACCTTTCGGATGTTTATTCTGGTCGGCAATCGAGCCTGTGTTTTCCGCCGCGCCGATATTTCCTATCGTTCCTGCATTTGCACTCATAATTTGTTTTATTTTCCTTGCGTTTTGAAATGAATTGGGCAAAATATAGCAGATTGAGCGGGCAAAAAAAAGGTTTGAGCGAAATTTCAGGGAAAATCGGGTGAAAGATTATGAAAAAACTATTGTTGGTAACGGGTTTTTTGATTTTTATTTTCTCGTTTATATCTGCGGCGGACGCGAGCGCGCAGGCGAGAAAAGCGGTTAGCGGCGCGGAAACGACGGGAACTTTCCGCGAGGCGGCGTCGGGCAGCGAGTTCAAAATTCTCGCGCTCGGCAAGGGAAAACTGCGCGTGGCTTTTTCCGGCGTCTATCCGTATAAAACTGCGCGTGGCGAAGCGACGGCGAATATGGGCGAAGCGTCGGGCGAAGCGGAAATATCGGGAGATAGAGCGACTTTTAAGCCAGCCGACACCGAACAATGCCTGATAACTATAAAGTTTCTGAAGCGCGGTCGATTGAAAGTTATGCAAAAGGGAACGGACGCCGAATGCGGTTTCGGGAATAATGTTTCCGCCGCCGGCGATTATAAAAAAATCAGCGCCCGACGCCCGAAGTTTTAGACGACAAACGCGAAACCGCGCGGGCAATTAATCTCGCTTCAGACGGCTGAACGTCCGGTTTAATAAAAGCGAAAGGGAAAAAAAATCGATGCTTACTATTTTAGGATTGGTTTTCGTAATAGTTGCGACTTTCTACACATACAAAAGCGCCAAAGATAACGGGCGCAGCGCGGCTTTGTGGGCGCTGGCGGCTTTTGCGGTCGGCTTCGGCATACAAATCGTGATTCCGCTTTTTATCGGCATCGTTATCGGTTTGGTAATGACGGCGCAGGGACGCCAGATGTTCGAGATTCAACAATCGATTCAAACTCCGGCGCAGATTATCGGCTTAGTTTGTCTCGCCGCGAGCTTCGTCGGCGTGTGGCTCGTTCTGCGAAAAGCGTCGCAACTGCCGGATGACGAACCTCTCGCATCGCCGCCGCCGCCGCCCGATTTTAATCGAAGCGAATAATTTCAAATTAATCGCGCGGCGGAAATTTAACCGCCATTTGCGACGCGGCGCGACTTTCGTCTAAACTGTAAAAGAAACGCGCCCTTGTAGCTCAACGGTTAGAGCAGCAGACTCATAATCTGTTGGCTGTAGGTTCAAATCCTACCGAGGGCATTCAAATTTAAAGAAAAAGGCAGGCGTGAAAATTTTTCGCCTGCCTTTTTCTTTGCTTGTCGAAGCGAAGCATTTTCGTTTATTCTTCTCGTATCATCAAAACACAATCATTGGCGCGCCGCGCCGTTTGATTTACAAATTAAAAATATGAAAAAAATGTATTCGCTTTTTGCCGCGCTGTTTGTTTTTTCCGCCGTCGCTGCCGCTCGCGCGCAGGAAAAACTTTTGACGATTGACGAGATTTTCGGCGACAAAACTACGCGCGTCGCGTTTGGCGGAAATCCGACGCCGCTGCGATGGAACAAGGACGGCACGCTGCGGCAGACGAAAAACGACGGCGAAGTTTTTCGCTTTAATCAGGCGACGGGCGAGAGCGTGCCGCTTTACGACAAATCGAAAATCGTGGATGCGCTGACGCCGCTCGGCGTCAAGCCCGAAGCCGCGCAAAAAGTTTCGAGTCAACCGTTGAGCGTTCTGAATTCAAACGAAAATGCGGCGATTATAACAATCAACAATGATTTATATTTTTACGATTTGACGCGCGGCACGGCGAAGCGTTTGACGAGCGATGCCGAAGAAGAACTCGAAGCCGCTTTTTCGCCCGACGGAAAAATGGTCAGTTTTGTGCGCGGCAATAATCTGCTTGTGGTTGAGCTTGCGACGGGAAAAATAAAAAATCTGACGCGCGACGGCGGCGAGAAAATCTTGAACGGTTATCTTGATTGGGTTTATGAAGAAGAACTTTACGGGCGCGGCAACAAGCGCGGCTACTGGTGGTCGCCCGATTCACGCTTTATCGCCTTTTTGCGAACCGACGAAAATCCCGTTCCGAAGTTTCTGCTCGTCGACCACATTCCGACCGACCAGCGCGTCGAAGACACGGATTATCCGCAGGCGGGCGATAAAAATCCGCTCGTAACTCTCGGAATCGCGGACGTTACGAAAACAACCGTCGTGCCGAACGTTTCAAAAATCCCAAAAATCGGCGGCAAGATTCCCGCGGGAATTGCGCGCTTCGGCGATGCGGTGCGTTTCGTCGATTTGTCGAAATACGCGCCCGAAGATTTTTTAATCTCGCGCGTCGCGTGGTCGCCCGACTCGCAAACGGTTGTTTTCCAAGCGCAAAACCGCACGCAAACATTTCTTGATTTGAACGCGGCGAATGTCAACGACGGCAAAATAAAAAACATTTTGCGTGAAGATTCGCCGACGTGGGTCGAAGTCATCGACAATCCGACGTATTTAAAAGACGGCTCGTTCGTCTGGCAATCGGCGCGCGGCGGTTTCAAGCATCTTTATCATATCGACAGAAACGGCAAAATCATTAAACAAATCACGAGCGGCAAATGGGAAGTGCGCGATTTTTACGGCGTTGATGAGCAGAACGGCTACGCTTATTTTTCGGCTGCGGGCGAACATTCGTGGATTGCCGAAGATGTTTATCGCGTTCGGCTTGATGGAAAAAGTCTGACGCGCCTGACGCAGACCGAAGGAATGCACAGGGCGCAATTCAGCCCTGATTTTTCGCAGTTTATCGACGTTTGGAGCGACATCAACACGCCGCCCGAACAGCGTCTATACAAATCGGACGGAACTTTTCTCAAAGTTTTAGATGAAAACCGCGTCGATGTTTTGAAAAATTATCGTTTCGGCAGAACGCAGTTTTTGAACGTCAAGACGCGCGACGGTTTTCCGATGGAAGCGATGATGATTGTGCCGCCGGACTTTGATTCGTCGAAAAAATATCCGGTTATGTCGTTCACCTATTCGGGTCCGCACGCGCCGCAGGTGAAAAATCAATGGGGCGGAAACGCTTGGATGTTCAAGCAATTGCTCACGCAGAAAGGTTATATCATCTGGGTTTGCGACAACCGCACGGCGTCGGGCAAAGGCGTCGAATCGGAGCGTTCGGTTTATCAAAATTTCGGCGAATCCGAATTGCGCGATTTGACCGACGGCTTTAATTACTTGAAATCGCAATCTTACGTTGACCCGACGCGAATCGGTATGTATGGCTGGAGCTTCGGCGGTTTTATGACGAGCTACACGATGACGCACAGCGACATTTTGAAAATGGGCATCGCGGGCGGACTTGTCGGCGATTGGGCGTTATACGATTCGATTTACACCGAGCGTTATATGCGAACGCCGCGCGAAAACCCAATCGGCTACGGCAAAAGCACGGTCATCGGCGCGGCGAAAAACTTGAACGGCAGACTTCTGATTATTCACGGCACGATGGACAACAACGTGCATATGCAGAACGCGATGCAGCTTGTTTTTGAACTGCAAAAAGCCGGAAAACAATTCGATTTTATGGTTTATCCGACACAGCGGCACGGCGTCCAAAATCCGCTGCAAGTCAAGCATTTGAACCAGATGATGCTCGATTATATTTTGAAGAATTTGTAATCCGGCTGATTTCTTTTGCAAAACGGCGGTCGAGACATTCGTCAAGAAGAATTTTCACGCCGCTTTTTTCTCCATTCGTTTCTCGGCTTCTTCCAAAAACGCGACGACTTGCTCGCGGCTGACGGTCGGGAAACCTTCGAGAAATTCATCAATCGAATCGCCCGCTTTCAGATAATCAATGTTTGAATCGGAACGCGCGTTCCGGCGAAAACAGGCGTTCCGCCCATAACTTCTTTGGAAGAAGTAACAATTTGATTTTTCATAGCTCGCTTGCGTTTTATTCCGCTTTATTTTCGTCAATCACAATTTCGGGAAATTCCTGTGCGAATTGTTCGCGCGGTTTCGCGTCAATTTCACCGCGCACGGGTTTTGCGCCGACGTTTGGTTTGAAGTTTCCCGCGTCGTCGTAAAGGCGTCGATACTGCGCCGAGTTTCTGATAATTCCCTGCACGTAGCCTCTTGTTTCGCGGAACGGAATGGCTTCGACGAATTCGTCCATTTCATACGGCAGAGTTGCTTGCCATTGCGGAACTCTGCCCGGTCCGGCGTTGTAGGCGACGGCGACAAACTCGACGCGCCCGAATTTGTCGTATTGGTCGCGGATGTAAGCCGTGCCGAGTTCGATGTTTAGAGCAGGCTGGAAAAGCGTTTCGGGGTATATCGCGGTTTGCGAAGAATTGTATTTTCTGGCGACGGCGCGCGCCGTCGGAATGAGAAGCTGCATCAAGCCGTAAGCGTCGGCTTTGGATTTGGCGCGCGGGTTGAAAATCGTTTCCTGACGAATAAAACCGGCGACTTGAAACGGGTCGAGATTGCGCGCTTTCGCCCAGTATTTTATATCCTGCCAATTGGTGAGCGGATAAAAAACGCTCCATTCTTCGCGCCCTAATTCTTCGGGAAACATCTGCGAATAATCGGGATAGCTTTTGGCGAGCGCGAGCAGCGCGCTCGTCGGGTCTTGTTTGAAGCGAAAATGTCTGGCGAGCGCGAGATTGATTTTCGGCGAATTGGGCGCGGTTTTTTGAGCTTCCTCGAGTTCGTCAATCGCCCAGTCGAAAAGCCCGATTGTGCCGAGTTCGTCGGATTTTGCGGCGCGTTCGAGTTCCTTTGGCGTGGCTGTTTCCGGCGCGACCGTAACGGTTTTTAAATTCGCAACCGCGCGCGGCACGAGCGAACCAGCCGGAAACGCTTGATTTGCCTGACATTTATTTTGCGCCTTGAGATTTGCGACGCGCTGTGCCGCGAGATAACCATACCAATTCGGCGCGTAGCGATATAAAACGGCGGCGTAAATGGCACAGGCTTCGGCAATTTTTCCGGCGCGTTCCGAGTCGCGCGCCGCCCAATAACCGGCTTTGCCGCGATTGGTCGAATCTTTATCGACGTAACGGGCAAGATGTTCGGTCAGCATTTGCGAAGAGGTTTGAAAATTGCCGCCGTCGTGTTCGAGCCAAGCGAGTTCAAACTGCGCCTGCGCGACGGCGACGGCGTTCGGATATGCGGCGACTGCGGCACGCATAAAATACTGCTCGTCCGCTTTGTTTTTCTGGTCGCGCGCAATCATTCCAACGTCAATTAAGGTCTTCGCCGTCAGATTGTCGGCAGGAAATCTCTGGCGCATTTCCTGAACCGTCGCGCGCGCCTGTTCCCACATTCGCGCTGTTGCGTAACCACGCGCGAGTTGATTGTATGCGTCGGCTTTTTCTGTCGCAGACGCAGGAATTTGATTAAACGCGATTTGCGCTTCGGGCATACGGCGTGCGTTCGATAAGGCAATCAAGCGATTTAAATTCGTCTTCGTCGCAGCTGCGTTCGGGAAATTTGAAACGGCTGTTTGATAAGCGTCCGCCGCATCTTTGTAATTTTTTGCGGCGAAAAATTTATCGGCGCGCGCCAGAATTTCTTCAGCCGTTTGCGGCGCGAGCGCTTCTCCAAGCGCGGTCAATTTCAATTCGGCTTCTTTTCCCGCCTCAGAGTTTGCGCCGTAAAAATAAACGCGTCGATAAAAATTTATCGCCTGCGCCTGATTGTTTTGCGCTTCGTATGATTTTGCGGTTATTAAAAGCGCGTCCGCGTCGTTTTTATCAATCAAGTCCTTCAAAAAATTCGGAACTTGCGCGGCTTGTCCGTTTTGCAAAGCCGAATTTGCCCAAAGCAATTTTGCTTCGAGCGCGCGAAGCGAAGTCGGGAAATTTTGGGCGAGTTCGGCAAAAACACTCATCGCTTCCGACTGTCGTCCGGCGTTTTGCAGAGCGCGCCCGCGCAGCCACAAAGCGTAATCGGCGACTTTTGTTTTTTGCCGGAAAGCATCGGAATTTAAGATGTCAGCCGCGCCCGCGAAATCGTTGTTTTCAAATCGTATGCGCGCGCGCAGGAGTTTGGCGAGCGCGCCGGTGCGCGTCTTTGAGTAACGATTTTCGATGTCCAAGACGACTGATTCGCTCGGCAGGTTTCCGTCTTTCGTCAAATTTCGCAAAATCTGCGCCGCTTGTTCTTCCGACATTTGCGAGACGAACGCCGAACAGCTTGTCGTCAGCGGAACGAGCAGAAACGCGGCGGCAAAAAGAAAAACGGTTAAAACGGAAAATTGTTGAAGGCGAACGTTTTTATAATTATAAAATAACATTTTTGAAATTTGCTCCCGAATTTTGATGCGCAAAAGCAAAAGCGATTTGTCTTTTGTAACGCCGCGCGAAATTTCTTTTTAGCGCGCGCCTTTTCGTTATATGATAACAGAGAATTTTCTTTGTTTCGGGAGTTGTAAAATGAAAAATTTTTTTCTCACATTGATAATTGTTTTTTGTTCTGCTTCGGCGGTCTTGGCTCAAAAGCCGACGCCGACCGCGACGCCGGAAAAAGCGGCGGACGACGACATCGTAAAAATTTCGACGACGCTCGTTCAGGTCGACGTTACGGTTACGGACAAAAGCGGAAAAGTCATCACCGATTTGAAGCCGGAAGAAATTGAAATTTTCGAGAACGGCGTCAAGCAGGATATAACGAATTTTTCGTTCGTTTCAAACGTCAAAACGATTGATGCGGAAAAGCCCGTCGCCAGAAAACCAGACAAAAACGCCGCGCCCGCGCCTGCGCCGCCGACCGAGCTTCGCCCCGAACAAGTCCGCCGCACGATTGCGCTTGTAGTTGACGATTTAACTTTGTCGTTCGAGAGCGTTTATTTCGTGCGGCGCGCCCTGAAAAAATTCGTCGATGAGCAGATGCTGACCGGCGACCTTGTGGCGATAATCCGCACGGGCAGCGGCGTCGGCGCGCTTCAGCAATTTACCTCCGACAAGCGACAGCTTTACGCGGCGATTGAAAAAATTCGCTGGAATCCGGCGGGAAGCGGAAAAATCGGGGCGTTTGCGCCGATTGAAGCCTCGCCGCTCGAACGCTCGAAGGCGATGGGCAACGAAGTCAGCGAAGAACAGCTTGAAGCAGAACGAAACCGAGACCGCAGCTTCAACGATTTTCAAGGCGGCGTTTTCGCTTCGGGAACGCTCGGCGCGCTCAATTTTATCGTTCGCGGAATGGAGGAATTGCCCGGACGCAAAAGCGTTATGCTCCTCTCGGACGGTTTCAAGCTCGAAACGAAAGGCGAAACCGGATTTTCGGAGCGCTCGATGATTTTCGGCGCGCTGCGCCGCCTTATCGATGCGGCAAATCGCGCGTCGGTCGTCGTCTACACGATGGACGCGCGCGGCTTGCAGACGCTCTCGGTTACGGCGGAAGACAATACGAACGACCTTTCCCGCGAGCAGCTCGAACAAAAAATCACCGACCGCCGCGATGAGCTTTTCGACACGCAGGAAGGCTTGGTTTATCTCGCTAAACAGACGGGCGGTTTTCCGCTTATCAACAACAACGATTTGAGCGGCGGCATCCGCAAAATTCTCGACGACCAGAGTTATTATCTCGTCGGCTATCAGCCGGAAAGCGAAACGTTCGACCCGAAAACAAGGCGATTTAACAAACTGCAAGTTAAAGTTAGTCGACGAGGCGCGCAGGTTCGCTATCGCAGCGGATTTTTCGGCATCAGCGACGAGCAAATCAAAAAACCGGCGACAAATCTGACTGCGCAGCAGCAAATTACCAGAGCGCTGACTTCGCCGTTTTCAACCAACGGAATCGGTTTGCGCCTGAACACGCTGTTCGGCAACGACGCCGCAAATAATTCTTACGTGCGTTTTCTGCTGCACGTCGATGCAAAGGATTTAAAATTTATCGACCAGCCGAACGGAAACAAAAAGGCGGTTTTCGATGTTATCGCCGTCCTTTTCGGCGACAACGGCGCGGTTTCCGACCAAATCAGCCAAACTTACACGCTCGAAACAAAGGACGACAGATACCGCAAAATTTTAAGCGACGGATTTGTTTATCATTTCCCGTTTCCGGTCAAAAAACCGGGCGCGTATCAGCTTCGAGTGGCAATCAGAGACGCGCAGTCGGCGGACGCGGTCGGCTCGGCAAATCAATTTGTCGAAGTGCCGAATTTGAAGAAAAATCGATTGACCGTTTCCGGCATCGTGCTGGAAAATTTAACGTTCCAACAATGGCAGAAATCGCAGACAAGCGCGGCTGTTTCGGGCGGCAGCGCGTCGGAAAATGCGGTTGCCGACGCGACAAATCCGCTCAACGATACATCCTTGCGGCGGTTCAAGCGCGGAACGGTTTTGCGTTACGGCTCGGAAATTTACAACGCTCGGTCGGACGCGGCGCAAAAACCAAATATCTCGACACGAGTCAGAGTTTTCCGTGATGGGAAATTGCTTTTCGACGGCAAGCCGTCTCCGGTCGATACGAGCGGGCAAACCGATTTGCAGCGAATAAAATTCTCCGGCGCGGTCAATTTAGGAACTGAAATGGAGGCGGGCGATTACGTTCTGCAAGTCGTGGTGACGGACAATCTGGCAAAGGAAAAGCAGAAAATCGCAACGCAGTTCGTGCAGTTTGAGATAATCCGGTAAGCAGTTTGAAACGACGTTTTATAATTTTTCGCCGTTAAATTTTTCGACGAAAAAAGCCGCCTGAATTTTTATCAAGCGGCTTTTTTCGTTTTATGAAATCGCGGTTAAACGGTTGCGCCCGCGTAAGTTGCGCCGAGCTTGCTTTCGTCGCCTTCGGCTAAAGAGCTAACCAACTCGTAATGAAAATAATCGAACTTGGCGGCGACCGGCGGCTGAACGCGCTTGTCATACATCTCGCGCGAGCGGTCGACGGCTTCGCGCAGTCGTTCGTATAAATCGTTCGCATCACGCCCTTCTTTAACCTTCTGCTCGTTGTAGAGTTTGATTTCCGAAACCAGAAGCCGTGCGAAACGGCGCGCGTCGTTGTGCAGGCGGCGCTCGTCTTCGGTAACTTCTATCGGCAAATCGACGTTTCTGTCGCTGAAGCGCGAGCGGGTTGACTTTGCCGCAGGCGAAGCGCCGGTTGTCGTAACCGCTGCCGGTTCGACCGTTTTTTCGATTGGCTTGAAAGCGAAATCTTCCGCCGACGGCTTTTCAAATAAACCTAAACCTTCAGTTTCGTCGGACAAAAAGTCGGGTATTGACGTATCGAATTCGGCGCTTTGAAACTGCGGCGCATCTTCAAGACTCTCAATTGTCTCAAACGATGCGGGCGTTTCCGCAAATTCATTTTGCGGCGTCTCAAATGCGCGCTCGTTTTCAAACGAAAATTCATCGCCCAAAACGGTCGCATCCGTCGAAGTCGGAAATTCGTCTTTCGCCTCAAGAGTTTCAGCGGCTTGCGCGCCGTTTTCTGACGGCTGATTCCACGAATAACTTTCCGCCGAATCGGTTTGACCGTCTTGATAAATCGGCTCAAATTCATCTTCGACGCTGACGGGCGGCGTCTTCTCACGCTCATCGCCGTCGAACGCAAAATCGTCGAAACTCGTTTCAACAGGCGCGTTTTGCGAATCTTCTCCAATCGAATAATCGTAATTTTCCGCCGTCTGCTGAAATTCGTCCGCCACCGTCGCCGGTATTTCTTCTTCTACTTCTTCTTCGCTCGAAATTACAGATGGCTTGGCTTGTGTTTCTTTGCCGAAAATTTCAACATCTCTTGCCGGAGTATCGGTATAGACGGGCATTTGCGAATCGTCGAAACGTTCTTCGTCGAGACTCTGCACGTCGTCCGTTTGCGCTTCAACTTCCGGCAGCTGTGGTTGAAACGCCGCCGAATCTGTTTGCTCGGCGAATTCCGTTTTTTCGGCGACTGCTTCATCGCTCCGAACCGCTTCGGATTCGTCGCTTCGCGCTGCGTCGTCGGCAACGGCGTCGGCTGTTCTTGCTGCGCTCGGCGCTGTCGCCGCCGCTAAAAGTTCTACGGTTAAACCCGCGACCCGAACCAGCATTTCAAGCGCTTCGACATTGAATTTCGCGCCGTCCGCCGTCGATTCTCCGGTTACTGCTTCCTCTCCGCCGTCGGCGTAAAGAACGGCGACGCCCCGTCCGCGCGCGACCAGCGGGATGGCGAGCATTTTATCCGGCTTGCCGAATTCGAGCTTTTCCAAGAAGGCGTCGTCGCCGTCGTAATTTCCGTAAGCGCCTTCGACCGTATCGAGCGACGCGACGGATTCGCCCAAAGTCGTCGCGTCCGAAACGGGAAAGAAAATATCGCGCACCGCGTCATTGCCTGATTCCTGCTCGCTGCCGAACGTGCGCCAGCCGACAAAATTTTCGTTTTTGACGATGAAAAACGCGCCGCGCGCAGTGAATTGTCCGGCGTGCGAGACGAGAGATTTCAGAATTGCGGCTTGCGAATTTTGATTGCTGATGTCTTTGATTGCGTCGCGCAGTTCCGCAACTCCGGCGGACGGCGGCGGCAGAATAGCGGCGGCAATAGCGGCGGCTTCGGCTTCTGCGGCGGCTGTTTCTTTTGCCATATCCTCGGCTTCAGACATCGCAATCGCCGTAATGCGCGCGCCCTCGTCGCGTGCCTGCCGCAGATGTTCGAGAATCGAATCTCGAAAACCGGCGTCGAGGTGTTTTTCGCCGGCGGCTACGCTAGCGGAAAAATCTCGAAACATTTTGGCAAACTGCGTTTTCTGACGCTCGAATTCGGCTTCGACTTTCTCCTGAAGCCCGGATATTTCCCGCTGCGTATCAGCAGAAATTTGTTTGAGGAAATCCTCAAATTCAGTTCTTAAACTCTTTTCGAGTTCTTCGCTATTCACAATTATTCTCCTCCGTATATTGAAAACGCAGAGCGTTTAGGTAAGAAAGGACTGGCGGCTTTTTGTGTGGATTGCAGAAATCCTTAAAAGATATTGGCGGCTCACATTTTTGTTTGCCGCCTTTAGGATTATGAACTTTTTTTTGTTTTCGTGTCAAGAAAATCTTTTTTCATTTAAAAACAAGTTTTTGCAGACACGAACTTCTCTTTAAACGGCAACCACTTCGATGTCGGGGTCGATTTCGTCCTTTATCATATTTTCAATTGCCGAAAGCGTTCCGGTCAGCGAACTCGGACAGCTTCCGCACGCGCCCTGATAACGGATTTTCAAGGTTTTGTCTTCTAAATCGAGAATTTCCAGCCAGCCGCCGTCGCTCGCCAGAAATGGTCGAATACGCTCGTCGAGCAACGCATTTATTTGCGCGATTACCGGATTATCGCCGCCGTTGACCGCCGCCGCAATTGCGCCGCCGACGGCTGTTGCCGCCGCCGCTTTGCCGTTACTTGTCGCTTCCGCCGCGCGAATCGGCACGGCGAGCGCGGGCAAAATCTCGTCCCAATCGGCTTCGTCCCGTTTCTCGACCGTTATCATTTTGTCCATATAAAAAATGGACACAACATCGCCGATTGCGAAAAGCGCCGCGGCGAGTTTATCGTCTTTTGCCTTTTCCGCCGTGTCAAACGAATGCGAAGTGCCGTAGCTGACCGGCTCTTTCAAAATAAATTTAACGGCGTTCGGATTCGGCGTCTCCTGTATGTCTGCGATTTTCGGCATCTTTATTTTGTAAAACCTCTTTCTCTGTTATAAAAATATAAAGTTTGTAAATCCTTACATTTTCATCAACATTATATATTATCGACGAAGAATTTTCATTTGTCGAAAAATTTAGATGCGCGAAATCAGGCAAAAGCGCTTTGCGAAAACACTTTGGATTAAAAGAAAAGGTTTGATGACGGACGTTTGCGGATTTTCGTCTTTGGCGGCAAAAGCGGAACGTCTTGAAGTTGTTAAACGGAAATGAAAGTTGAAAAGAAAGAGAAATTTGCAAAATTCAACGCAAAGCCCAGCCCGCGCAACTGCATAATTCGCTCTGTTCGGACTGTGCGCCGGAAATAAAGATGAACTGGCAAACGACGACTTGGAAAGCGATTTTCGCATATTCGCAAAAAGCACGTTCCTGCCGTCGTTCGCTGGTGGCACAAACTTGAGCGGGAAATCTTGTTATTCCGTAATGTGTATATCTTCGTGTCGATTAACTCTGCCGAACATAAAAAGTCCGCCGAAAACAACTGCTACAAGGGCAAAAATTAGCCCGATTATCAGCGAGTTCGCGTGATCAATTTTGTCGTGTTGAAAATTGTATAAAAAGTAAGCCGCAAGAGCTGCGGAAACCAAAGCTAAAAGCGCATACAGCATATCTTTCATTTGAAGTTGACCTCCGTCGTTGTCGGTTAAAGAGAAAAAACTTTGACGGCTTTTCCGCCGTCGCTTTGTCTTTGTAATATAAGACAAAACCGGAAAAACCGTTAAGTTATCGAAAACTTTCAAACTGCTCGTTCTGGAATGCAGCTAATAGTAACTCCGTTTCAACTAAAAAGGCAAGATTTTTTTTGCGGCGTGAGGAACTTTAATTTTGCGTCTCGAAAAAAAATTTACGCGGCGGTTTCAAAAAGCGCGAGAATCTGCTTGCCTTCGCCCGAGCGCGGGTCAATCGTGCGAATGTGCTTGCGTCCCTGCATTTCCCAAATCGCCGTTACGCTGCCGTCTTTTTCGACCGCGTGATACGAAACGTCTTCAGCATTCGCGGCGCTTTCCGCGCTTTGACCGGCGTTTCCCGATGCCGTCGTATCGTTGTTTGTTTGATTATTTTCTTCGTTCGTAGTTGTTGTTGCGTTCTCTGACATTTTTATTGAAAAATCTCCCGAAAGTTTTTATTAAAGTAAATTATTAGCGAATTTTGACACAGCCCGATACGACACGCAAGCGAAAGCACAAATTTCGCGCAAAGCCGAAGCGACCAATTGCGGCGGACAAACTCGAAAAATCTTCGCGCAAACTTGAAACGCGCGGCGGCGTGGGTTTAAAGTTGATTTATGGAAAATAAAAATTTGGAAACAGCAACTTTAGGTGCAGGTTGTTTTTGGTGCGTTGAAGCGGTTTTCGACGATTTGCAGGGCGTTGAATCGGTTGAATCCGGTTATTCGGGCGGACATACGGAAAACCCGACTTACAAGGAAGTTTGTTTGGAAACGACCGGACACGCCGAAGTTGTGCAGGTGAAATTTAATCCCGACGAAATTTCCTTTAAAGAAATTTTGCAAATTTTCTTCACCGTTCACGACCCGACGCAGCTTAACCGGCAAGGCAACGACATCGGCACGTCGTATCGGTCGGCGATTTTTTACCGCGACGAAAATCAAAAAAAAATTGCCGAAGAAACCATTCGGGAAATCGAAGCCGAAGGCATTTACGATAAAAAAATCGTAACCGAAATCACGCCGTTCGATAAATTTTATATGGGTGAAGATTATCATCAGGAATATTTCGCCAACAATCCGAATCAGCCATACTGCGCGGCGGTCGTCGCACCGAAAGTGGCAAAGTTTCGTCAAAAATTCACGCACAGATTAAAAAGCAAAGCGGCAGCGAAATAAATAAAGTAAAAAGATAAAAAAAAGGCGAAAATAAAATTAAGAATTATTCTTAATTTTATTTTCGCCTTTTAGTATTTGTTTCGGCTTGAGATTTTATTGATTTTTGATTTGGTCAGCCGTTTCCTTTTCCTTGCCCCAAATGTGGTCGGCGACGCCTTTGACGCCCGATTGTTTGGCGCAGTTGGCGCAGCAGAAAAAGTTTTCCTGCGCTTCGACGCCGTGTCCGATGATTTTACAGCCGCAGTGCGCGCAGACGGGCGCGAGCTTGTGAATCGCGCACTCGAAGCAGTCGAAAACGTGGCGGTTGCCCGCCGTTACGACTTCAAACGCCAGATAATAATCGTTTCCGCAAACTTCGCATTTCGCCATTTTTTTATTTTTTAAAAAACTCCTTATTTCATCATTCTGCCGTCGATGCCTTTTATCATTTCCAGGTGCGCTTTCAAAGTCGGTAAAGTGTTGGTCGCAAACGCCTTTACATCGGCGTCCGTGCCGGTCTGCGCTTGTGTTTGAAATTCTTTAACGTCCTTTTCGTGGTCTTCGACCATCGCTTTGACATACGCTTTATCGAAATCCGCGCCGGAAAGTTTCGACAATTTGTCGAGCATCGATTTCTGCTCGTCGCTGACTTCGGTCGGCAGCGCGACGCTTTTCTTAGCGGCGACTTCCTTCAATTCATTGTTCGCTTTTGTGTGGTCGGCGACCATTTGTTCGGCAAATTGTTTGACTTCCGCGCTCTGCGCCTTTGCCAGTGCCAGATTGCCGAGCCGCACTTCGACCATTCCGCCCTGCGCGGCGTTGGTCGTAAAGCTGCTCGAATTTTTCGCTTCGTTGTCGCAGGCAAGCGAGCCGAAGGCGGCGAACGTTGCCAGCGCACAAAAAATAATGGTTCTTTTCATAAAATTTCCTCCTGAAAACTGCTTCAAACAACGAACATATTTGCTTGTGTAATTTCAATCGTTCGGCGTTTGTCGAGACGGCGATAATTTAAAAAATACTTTCGGATTATCGCCGCGCGTTTCCCTACATATCACTTTTCATTTTGTCGTTTTTCATATTTTTGTCTGACGTTTTCATATTCATCATTTTGCCGTTCATACCTTGCGCCATCGTCAGATGCGACTGCAAAACGGGCAAAGTTTTCGCCGCAAACGCGCGCGCGTCGGCGTCTTTGCCGCTCATCGATTCTTTGGTGAACATTTTAACGGCTTTTTCGTGGTCTTTGACCATCGCTTTAACGTATGCGCGGTCGAACATCTCGCCCGACATCGCCTGCATTTTCGTCATCATCACCTGATGTTTGGCGTCGGCTGAAGCCGGCAGCGTTACATTTTTGCTCATTGCAACCGTTTTCAATTCGTCGCTCGCTTTGGTGTGGTCGTCAACTATCATCTGCGCCATTCTTTTCACGTCGTCGTTCGTCGATTTCTGCATCGCCATATTGCTCAAACTGATTTCGTTCATATCGCTCATCGCCGCCATCATCATAAACTTAGCGTCGGCGTTCGCCTTGCCGCTCATATTCATTTTGTCGCCGCTCGAATTCATACCACCGGACATTTGCGCCGAAGCGCTCGACACGCACATCGCCAAAACGAACATTGCCGTTAAAGAAAATACTTTCTTCATAACTATTTCTCCCTTCCAATAACTTAAAACTAAAAAATAATGAAATTTTCAACGTCTGACGCAATCACCGGGCAAGTGAATTTGCGGCGGATGTAAAAATTTCATACAAAAAACTTTGTTTTGCGCTCGCCATTGCAAGACTGATGCCAAAAGAGCCGCGTCTATATTTCTTAAAACCCGATTCGGGCGGTATTTTGTCTTGCCTGCACCGTTCGCTTAAAGATATGATGAATTACCACGTAAATTATTTTCAAAACAATCGAATTTATAATCTCTAAGGAGTCGTTCGTCTATGCGTTTATTCCGTCTTTTTTTGCCACTATTTCTCGTGTTGTGTATGAATGCGCCGCCGCTGTTTGCGCAAAAGGAAGTAAAACTGACCGCGACCGTTACGCCGACGCCGACGCCTTCGCCGACGCCGGAAGTAAAAACTTCGCCGTCGCCGGAAATGTCGCCGACGCCGAAACCCGAACCGCTTTCGACGGGAACTTTCGGCGGAATGCGTTTCCGCTCCATCGGTCCGGCGGTAACGAGCGGGCGCGTCAATATGTTCGCCGTCGACCCAGAAGACCGCGCGAAATACTATGTCGCCGTCGCTTCGGGCGGCGTCTGGAAAACCGTCAACGCCGGAACGACTTTCACGCCCGTTTTCGACAGCGAAGGCTCGTTTTCAATCGGCGCAATCGCGCTCGACCCGAAAAATTCCGCGACCGTCTGGGTCGGAACGGGCGAATACAATAGCCAGCGCAGCGTCGCATACGGCGACGGCGTCTATCGCTCGGACGACGGCGGCAAATCGTGGAAAAACGTCGGCTTGAAAACGTCCGAACACATCGGGCGCATCGCCATTGACCCGCGCGACAGCAATGTCGTCTACGTCGCTGCGCAAGGTCCTTTATGGTCTGCGGGCGGCGAAAGAGGTTTGTATAAAACGACGGACGGCGGCAAAACGTGGAAACAAACAATCACAATCAGCGAAAACACGGGCGTAACCGATGTCGTCATCGACCCGTCGAATCCCGACACTATTTATGCCGCGTCGTGGCAGCGCCGTCGCCATTTTTACACGCTCGTCAACGGCGGACCCGAAAGCGCGATTTATAAATCAACCGACGCGGGCGCGACTTGGACGAAATTAAAAAGCGGTTTGCCGCCGGGCGATTTGGGGCGCATTGGTTTATCGATTTCACCAGCCGACACCGATGTCGTTTATGCGACGATTGAAGCGACGGGAACTTCGGGCGGCATTTTTCGCTCAGGCGACAGAGGCGCGACGTGGGAGCGGATGAGTCCGAATCACGCGATTGGTTTGTATTACGGGCAAATCATCGCCGACCCGAAAGCGGTTGACCGCGTTTATATTCCGAATACGATTTTCCAAGTTTCCGACGACGGCGGGCGCACGCAGCGTCCGCTCGGCGAAAGGTTGAAGCACGTCGACAACCACACGATTTGGATTGACCCGAAAAATACGGATTATTACCTTGTCGGCAGCGACGGCGGCGTCTACGAGAGTTTCGACCGGGGCGCGAACTGGAATTTCAAGGCAAATCTTCCCGTCGCGCAGTTTTACGACGTTACGGTTGACAATTCCGCGCCGTTTTACAACGTCTACGGCGGCACGCAGGACAACAATTCCCTGGGCGGTCCGGCGCGCACGCGGAACGCCGCCGGTATTATGAATTCCGATTGGTTTGTAACCAACGGCGGCGACGGTTTTCGCTCGCAGGTTGACCCGCAAGACCCGAACACGATTTACTCGGAAAGTCAGAACGGCGGCTTAATTCGTTTCGACAAACGAACGGGCGAGCGCGTCGACATAGCGCCGTTTCCCGAACGCGACGAAGAATCGGAACGCACAAACTGGGACACGCCTTTTATCATCAGCCCGCATCTGCACACGCGCCTTTATTTCGCCGGACACCAGCTTTTCGTCAGCGATAACAAAGGCGACGACTGGCGGCGCATCAGCGGCGATTTAACCCGCAAACTCGACCGTAACGCCCTTCCCGTGATGGGCAAAATCTGGGGACCGGACGCGATTGCGAAAAACCAATCGACCGCGCTTTACGGCAACGCTTCGGCGCTCGCCGAATCGCCCGTCAAAGAAAATTTAATTTACGTCGGAACGGACGACGGACTTATTCAAATAACCGAAGACGGCGGAAAAAACTGGCGCAAAATCGAAAAATTTCCCGGCGTGCCGGATATGAGCTACGTCAGCCGCATCTTCGCTTCGCAGCACGACGCCAGCACGGTTTATGCGGCTTTCAACAATCATCAAAACGGCGATTTCAAACCGTATCTTTTGAAAAGCACGGACACGGGAAGAACGTGGACTTCGGTTGCGGGAAACCTGCCCGCGCGCGGCTCGCTTTACGCGATTGCCGAAGACTTCGTAAATCCGCGATTGCTGTTCGTCGGCACGGAATTCGGTTTCTTTTTCTCAATCGACGGCGGCGCGAAATGGATTCAGATGAAAGGCAATCTGCCGACCATCGCCGTCCGCGACATCGCCCTTCAAAAACAGGAAAACGATTTGGTTTTGGCGACGTTCGGGCGCGGCTTTTACGTTCTCGACAACTATGCGCCGCTGCGCCAAATCAGCAGCGAAGCGCTTAATCAAAACTCCGCCCTTTTTCCGGTCAAAAACGCGCTGATGTATATTCGCTCGAACGCGCCTTTGACGGGTTTTCAAGGCGCGAACTTTTATCTTGCGCCGAATCCGCCATACGGCGCGACTTTCACATATTATTTAAAGGAAGCGCCGAAAACCTTAAAGCAAAAACGTCAGGAAGCCGAGCGCGAAGCCGACAAACGCAAACAACCGTTTCATTATCCGACAATCGAAGAACTGCGCGCCGAAACCGAGGAAGAATCGTCCGCGCTACTTTTTACGATTACGGACGCGGACAGCAAAATCGTGCGCCGCATCAGCGCGCCAGCCGCGCAAGGCATCCAGCGTGTAACGTGGGATTTCCGAACTGCGCCGCCGTCGATTCCGGCAACGCCGCCGCAATTGCCCGCCGGACTTGTTTTGCCCGAAGGCTTTTCAATCGGACCGCAAGGACAACTTGTGATGCCCGGCAAATACACCGTAACGACCGAACTGCGCGCGGGCGGAACTGTAACGGCTTTGCCCGGCTCGCAAACTTTTGAAGTAACGGTCGAAGGCAGAGAGCGAATGACCGCCGAAGAACGAGCCGCGCTTGCCGATTTCCAGCGCAAAATTTCTGCCTTGCAGCGAAGCGTCGGCGGCGCGCTCGACGTGGCGACGGCGAGTAAAACGCGCATTAATCTGCTCAAACGTTCTGCCCAGGAAGCGCCCGCACAGAATAAAAACCTTGTCGAAGAAGCCAAAGCTCTTGACGCGAAAATCAACGATATTCTCAACGATTTGCGCGGCGGGCGCGAAAACTCCGACATCCCGACGCCGCCGATTAACGCGCGTGTCGAAAACATCGCCGACGCGACACGATTATCGTCAACGCGCCCGACGCAAACGCAGCTTAATCAATACGAATACACCGTCAGCCGTTTCAATCCCGTTCTGGCGCGTTTGAAATCATTGGTTGACGTTGAAATTCCGCGTCTCGAAAAAGCGCTCGACGCCGCCGGCGCGCCGCTGACGCCGGGACGCTTGCCGCAATAGAAGCGTTTCTGTTTATTTCAATAATGCGCGCGTCTTTTTATCTAAATTTTATTTGCTCGCAGCCGATTCAATTTGTAAGATTCAATTAAGCAAAAGTTTTCAGGGGAGCAATAAAGCTGAGAGTTGTTCGCGGCGCGAACATTACCCTAAAAACCTGATGCGGATAATACCGACGAAGGGAGAAAAACGATGAGTGAAAAGAGTGAAAAACCTTTAAACGAAAAAACCAGCACGGAAGTAAAACTGCCGAGTTCGCAGAAAATATACGTTGAAACCAACGGCAACACAAGCAATCAAACGAAACACAACTTGCGCGTTCCGTTTCGTGAAATCGCTTTGAGTCCGTCGCGCAATTTCAAAGACGAGTTGGAAGAAAATCCGTCCGTTCGCGTCTATGACACGAGCGGCGTTTGGACGGACGAAACCGTTAAATGCGACGTGCGCGAAGGTTTGCCGACCTTAAGGCGCGATTGGGTTATAAGGCGCAATGATGTCGAAGAATATGTCGGGCGCGAAATCGTGCCGCAGGACAACGGTTATTTAACCAAAGGCGCGGAAGCTGTTGCAAAAATTAAGGACGCTGGAAAGCTCGAAGAATTTCCCGGTTTGAAACGCGCGCCGCTCAAAGCGAAATCGGGAACGTGCGTTACGCAGATTCATTATGCGAGACGGGGAATCATCACGCCGGAGATGGAATACGTCGCCGTTCGTGAAAATCTCGGTCGTCAAATCGCGTTTGAAACTCTTGCAAACGGTCAAGAAAATCAACGCGATTCGCTTTATCATCAACACGCGGGCGAATCGTTCGGCGCGAGCGTGCCGAAATTCGTAACCCCGGAATTTGTCCGCGAAGAAGTGGCGCGCGGGCGCGCAATTATTCCCGCGAACATCAATCATCCCGAAAGCGAGCCGATGACAATCGGGCGCAACTTCCTTGTTAAAATAAACGCCAATATCGGAAACAGCGCGATTGCGTCAAGCATTGAAGAAGAAGTCGAAAAGATGCGCTGGGCAACCTTGTGGGGCGCAGACACGGTGATGGATTTATCGACGGGCAAAAATATCCACGCGACGAGAGAATGGATTTTGCGGAATTCGCCCGTGCCGATTGGAACTGTGCCGATTTATCAGGCGCTCGAAAAAGTCAACGGACGAGCCGAAGATTTAACTTGGGAAATCTACCGCGACACTCTTATCGAACAAGCCGAACAGGGCGTCGATTATTTCACGATTCACGCGGGCGTTCGACTTCCGTATATTCGTCTGACTGCAAAAAGAACGACGGGAATCGTCAGTCGCGGCGGCTCGATTATGGCGAAATGGTGTCTCTCGCACCACGAAGAAAGTTTTCTTTATACGCGCTTCCGTGAGATTTGCGAGATTATGCGCGCTTATGATGTTTCATTTAGTTTGGGCGACGGTTTGCGTCCCGGCTCGATTGCCGACGCCAACGACGAAGCGCAGTTTGCCGAACTAGACACGCTCGGAGAGTTGACGAAAATCGCGTGGGAAATGGATTGTCAGACGATGATTGAAGGTCCCGGACACGTTCCGATGCACTTGATAAAAGAGAATATGGACAAACAGTTGGCGGTTTGCGGCGAAGCGCCTTTTTACACGCTTGGACCTTTAACGACCGACATCGCGCCCGGCTACGACCACATCACATCGGGCATCGGCGCGGCGATGATTGGCTGGTTCGGCTGCGCGATGCTCTGCTACGTTACGCCGAAAGAACATCTCGGATTGCCGAATAAAAAAGATGTGAAAGAAGGCGTGATAACTTATAAGCTCGCGGCGCACGCGGCGGATTTGGCGAAAGGTCATCCGGCGGCGCAAATCCGCGATAACGCACTTTCAAAAGCGCGTTTCGAGTTTCGCTGGGAAGACCAGTTTAATCTTGCTTTAGACCCGGAAGTCGCGCGCGAATATCACGACGAAACTTTGCCGGCGGAAGGCGCAAAGCTGGCGCATTTCTGCTCGATGTGCGGACCGCATTTCTGCTCGATGAAAATCACGCAGGAAGTCAGAGAATATGCGGCGCAGAACGCGGTCGAAGAGGAAAAAGCGCTTGCGGTCGGAATGGCGGAAAAATCAAAGGAATTTGCGGCGACGGGCGGCAAAATTTATCACGGTAAATTGTCTGAAGACAATCACGAACATCATTGAATTTGCGATTCTTTAATGAATGATAAAAAGGAAGGCGGAAAAGAATCGATTCTTTTCCGCCTTCCTTTTTATTAAAAAACTTTATCGAAATATAAAATCACGTTTTCGCGTCGTCGGTTTTTTGATTCTTCGTGTTAAAAAACAAATCAATCATCAAAAGAAGCGCGCCCGTGCAGATTGCCGCGTCCGCAACGTTAAAAGTCGGATAATGCCACGCGCCGAACTGCACGTCAATCCAATCAATTACAAATCCGAGGCGCGCGCGGTCAACCAAATTTCCGACAATTCCGGCGAGCAACAAAGCAAGCGCTCCCAACAATCTATCGTGCGCGCGCGGAACTCGCCAGAAATAATACAGCACGAGAATTGCCGCGATGCCCGCGACAACGGAAAGTCCGTAGCGTCCGGCGTCGCCGTTGTTGTCTAAAAAACTGAAAGCGACGCCCGTGTTTTGCGCGTAGGAAAAATTCAAAAAGTCGGGAATAACGGAAACGTCGCCGCCGAAGCGCAGTTTTCTAATCGCCCACGCTTTGGTTATCTGGTCGATAAGAAAAACGCCACCAGCCATCAGCAGATATGCGATTTTCCAGAAAAAATCTTTTTTGTCCACAAACGAATTATAACAGCACGAACAAAATTTTCAGGAGTGAAAGAAGTTAATTTTAATCTGTTTGTTTTGCCCGCGCCGCTCGAATTTCCGACGAAGATTATATTTTTTCAATTTCCGATAATGCGTTGACGCACCTTTCGCAAACACTCGGATACGTCTCCGACTCGCCGACTCGAGGCGAATAATTCCAACAACGCTCGCATTTTGCGCCATCGGCTTTACGGATTTCAACCGCGAATTTTTCGCCCTCGTGAACTTCGACTTGCGAGACGATAAAGACATAACGCAGATTGTCGAAATAATCGAGCAGAAAAAATGTCGTGTCCGCGTCGACCGTTAAAATAACTTTCGCTTCCAGAGACGAGCCGATAACTTTAGCGTTTCTGGCTTCTTCCAGAGATTTCAAAACTTCGTCGCGGATTGAAAAAATGCGCTCCCAATCGGCGAGCAGACGTTCGTTTTTTTCTTCTGAAACCGCCGGAAACTCTGCGAGATGAACCGACTGCAATTTCTGATGCGGCAGATTTTCAAACGCTTCGTCGCTCGTAAAAACGAGAATCGGCGCGAACAGACGACATAGTTTGTCCGCGATTTCATAAAGCGCCGTCTGCGCCGAGCGCCGCTCAAAACTCGTCGGCGCGTAGATATAAAGACGGTCTTTGATAATGTCGAAATATCTGGCTGACAAGGTTACGGTAACGAAATTATAAAGCGTTTGATAAGCAATTTGAAAATCGTAATTCTCATACGCGCGCAAAACTTTTTCGACAACTTCGTTAAGATTTGCCAATGCCCAACGGTCGATTTCGAGCAATTCAGCTTGCGCGACCGAATCCGTTTCGGGATTAAATCGGTCGAGATTTCCGAGAGCGTAACGCAAAGTATTTCTGAATTTGCGGTAAGCGTCAACGATGCGCGACAAAATCTCGTCCGAACAGCGCATATCTTCGGTGTAATCGACAGCCGCCGCCCACAGACGCAGAACTTCCGCGCCCGATTTATTCACAACGTCGTTCGGCGAAACGGCGTTTCCCGTAGACTTGTGCATTTGCCTGCCTTCGCCGTCGACAACCCAGCCGTGCGTGATGAGATTTTTATACGGCGATTTGCCGTGCGCCGCCAAACCGCACATCAACGACGAATTGAACCAGCCGCGAAACTGGTCGCCGCCTTCGAGATAAACGTCCGCCGGAAATTGCAGGTTGCCGCGCGTTTCCAAAACTGCCACGCACGACGAGCCGGAATCGAACCAAACATCTAAAATATCGGTTTCTTTCGTAAAATCCGCGCCGCCGCATTTCGGA
>JAABUN010000542.1_pt1 | contig 96886 bp, 76 predicted proteins | sample 5559311 | NCBI WGS metagenome assembly JAABUN01 (sample SAMN10711877, study PRJNA513370) | rock metagenome | isolation source: Antarctica rocks | place: Antarctica: Victoria Land, Siegfried Peak sud | reverse complement strand
GGTGGCCTAGCTGGCCGCCCAGGACGATCTCGGGATCGTCAAGCGGCGGCGCAAACACCGCGAACGAACGCGCCGTGACAACCTGCCTCCGGAGCTTAACTTGTGAGCAATCCCCCTGTGGCCGCCCCTACGAATGCCAAGAGGTTCCCGGCTCGGTGCGCTGCTCGGCACGGCTGTTGGAATGACAGGCGACGGGCACGTTCGTTGCGCTTCACCGTTTATGCTGCGTCTGTAACATCCACGGCGGCGCGGGGAACGTACAAGTGTCTGAACAGGCCACACAGCTGCTGGCCGTCCCCGCAACGTGAAAGTCTCCCCATCCATGCTCGTTTCCTGGCTCAGGCGCATCCCCAACTTCGTCGCCGGCCTACTCGCCGGGGTGACCGCGGCGGTCCTGATGACGCTGGTGATGGTGCTCAGCCGCTACTACCTGGGGATCATGCCGCCGCCCGAGTCGGTTCCGGATCGCGTTGCGTCGACGCTCGACATCGCGACGTTCTTCCGGCTCTTCGGAGAGTACGGCGGGTACAACGGGCTCAAGCAGTTCGGAATCATGTCCGGTCTGCGCGGTCTGTTCGCGGCCGGGGCGATTGTCGGGGTGCTGTACGCGCTCGTGGTCGAGAGCGTGCCGTCGCGTCGCTCCAGCCGCTGGATCCTTGGCACCAGCATGCCAGCGTTCCTCTTCATGATCGTCTCGATCCTTGCCGTCTGGATCGGATTCGTGATCTTCCTGTGGCCCGTGCTTCCTTCCAACTTTCGGGGCGTCCCCTATTCCCAGGCCAGGATTCTCTCGATCGTGGCGCTGCTCGTCTGGTTCACGACCTTCGGGCTGACCGTGCTCGGCGTCTACCGGTTCATCGGCATCCGCGCCATCGGCAAGCCCACAGTTGCGGAGGTCGAGTCCTCCAACGTTTCCACGACGCCGCAGCGGGTCGTGCAGCCGCTCGCGCGGACCAGCAATCGCCGCGCGATCCTGACCGCCGGAGCCGCCGCCGGTCTCACGTTCCCGATCTTTCGGCTCCTGGAGCGCATGTTCGACGACGCCACCTTCACCTACGACGGGCAGACCTTCCACCGCGACACGATCACGCCGATCACGCCGACCGAGCTCTTCTATACGGTGACCAAGAACGTCGTCGATCCCGAGATCGACCAGGATCTCTGGCGTTTGGAGATTGGCGGCAATGTCGACGATCCGAAGACCTACAGCTTCGACGATTTCCAGGGTTTCGAGCAGATCGATCAGGAAACGACCCTGATGTGCATCAGCAACAACGTCGGCTCCGGGCTGTTCAGCAACGCGAACTGGCGCGGCGTCCGGCTGCGGGATCTGCTGAACGCGTCAGGCGTCCAGGCGGGCGCGGTCGAAGTGCTCGTGTCAGGCGCCGATGCCTTCAGCGACACGTTCGGGATCGATAAGGCGATGGCCGAGGAGACGCTCGTCGTCTACCAGATCAATGGCGAGCCGCTGCCCAGGAAACACGGGTATCCCGTCCGGATCATTGTGCCCGGTCTCTACGGCGAGAAGAACGTGAAGTGGGTGACGCGGGTCGAGGTCGTCGACCACGACGCCAAGGGCTTCTACGAAAAGCAGGGATGGGGTCCGGATTTCGTGCCGAAGGTGCGCTCCGACGTCTTCGCGCCATTCCTTGCCAGGGATCAACGGCAGAAAACCAGGGGGCAGTGGATCATCCGCGATCAGTTTCGTGCGAACGACGCGATCGAGCTCAAGGGCCGGGCGTTCGCGCCGGACGAGGGGATCGGATCGGTCGAGGTCTCCACGGACAACGGCGCGACGTGGAACCCGGCGGAGCTGTACTACCCCGGCACCGAAATCACCTGGGCGTTGTGGAGCTACACCTGGCGCCCGACGGCCGCCGGAGAGTATGTCGTGATTCCACGTTGCACCTCACGCACGGGAGAGCTGCAACCCGCCGAGCCGCAGCGCACGGTGCCCCAGGGCGCGCAGGGCTACCACAAGGTGATCGCCCTGATCAAATAGGAGTCACGACTCGCTCTTACAGCGAGTTGCACAAAGATTGGCCGCAGGATGCGGAGGGTGCCCATTCGTCTCCGCTGCGCTTCGCTCCGATGCCGCTTACCGGGCAGGCATTCTTGCCGATTCGACGACCGGCTTCGTTGCGATGCGCTTTCATCGGCGACGCGGCTGCTCGACGTGGCTGCTCGACGCGGCTGCTCGACGCGGCTGCTGGGCTGACGACCTCCCTGAAACGCGCTCTGACCAGAGCCCTCCCATAGTGGCCACCTGTGTCGCGGCTGGGTACGTATTGGGTCAATACCAGGCATTGTGGCCGCTGTGCCCGTCGCGCTACCTGTGGGGGCGGGCTAGCGGACGTAGACGCGAACCTTTCCATCGGGCTCCTGTCCGCGCAGCCTCGCCCGAGGTTGGGTCAGCGAACGTGATGACCGTGAAGGCAAGTCTTGGTGATGAGTCGGCTTCGCCTGTAGTGGCCGCCACCAATGTCTCTTGGAAGGAAGGTTACTACATCGATGATGTGGCATCGGCGGAAGGGCCGGTGCGGTCAGACGCCTGTTGCCGAATGCTTTACGATCCCAGCTTCCGAAAATGGACGAGGTTCGTCTGCCCGGCCTTCTGCGTCATCGGCAGCGATCCGACGATCAACGCGTACTCTCCCTCGTCAGCAAGACCGGCCTCGATGATCGCCTGGCCCGCCTTTCGGAAGACGCTGTCCGGGTTCTCCTCAACCTTGACCACGACGCTCTCGACGCCCCACACCAGCTGGAGCCGGCGGGCTACCAGCTCGTTGTCCGCGACCGCGATTATCGGCGGACCTGGCCGGTACTTCGCGATCCGGCGAACCGCCGCCCCCGTCTTCGTGAAGACCACGAGATGCCCGGCCGGGGTCTGGTCGCCCAGCGCGAACGCGGCCCGCGCGATCGCGTCGGAGAACCGGGCCGAGGCGTCGTCGGGCAATGTCGCCATCGCCGCCGCCGACTGGGAGCGGATCGGCCCTTCCTTCTCGACCTCCTTGATGATCCGGTCCATCGTCCGCACGGCCTCGACCGGATACTTGCCGACCGCCGTCTCCGCCGAGAGCATCACGGCGTCGGTGCCGTCCCAGACCGCATTGGCGACATCGCTGGTCTCGGCCCGGGTCGCCACCGGCTGGGTGATCATCGACTCCAGCATTTGGGTCGCGGTAATCACCGGCAAGCCCATCTGGTTGGCGACGCCGATAATCTCCTTCTGCGCCCGCGGCACCCGCTCCGGCGGAAGCTGCACCCCCAGATCGCCCCGCGCGACCATCACCCCGTCGGCGCTGCCCGCGATCTCGCGAAGGTTGGCAAGCGCCTCCGGGCGCTCGATCTTGGCGACCAGTCCGGGCTGATCTCCGCTACAGGACAGCGCCACATCGCGCGCCAATTGCAGGTCGCCCGCATCGTTGATGAAGCTCAAGCCAAGGTAATCCACCCCATGGGAGACCGCGAAGGCAACATCGTCCTTGTCCGCATCCGTCAGCGCCCCGCCCTTGATCGGGGCGCCCGGCAGCGTCACGCCCTGCTTGCCCATTAGCTGCCCGCCACGACTGACGGTGGCCATGGCGTGATCGCCGTTGACCTGTTCGACGAGAAGCTCGATCAGGCCGTCGGAGATCAGGATCCGGGAACCTTCGGCGATCACGTCGAACAGCAAGGGGTAGTCGATCCCAATCACGTCGGTCGTGGTCGGGACCGGTGAAGCGACCAGCCGTAACCGGCTGCCGCGGGCGATCGGGATCGCGCCACTTCCCTCGGGAAGCGGGCCGGAGCGGATCTTGAGACCGCGCAGGTCGAACAGGATCGGCACCCGCCGCCCGGCCAGCTCCGCCACGTCGCGGACGTTCTGAATGAGCAGGGCGCGGTCATCGGCCGACCCATGCGCGGCGTTGATCCGGAAGACATCGACACCGGCTTCGAGGAGTTGCCCCAACCGTTCGGCGCTCCCGCTCGCGGGCCCCAGGGTCGCTACAATCTTGACTCGTCGTTCCATCGCGGGTGCGCCACCTTCGTCGTTTCGGCATTGATTCCAGGGAGCCGGAAGCCCGGGAACCATGATCGCCAGGCGCGGTTCATGGTAGCAGCACGAGCGCCCGTTTCAATGTGTCTTTGCAATCTCAAGACGACACCACATGGCGCACCCGCAAGGGAGCGCCATGTGGTGTCGCGTCACACTCCGCGTCCTACTCGTAGCGGAGCGCCTCGGCTGGGACGATCTTCGAGGCCTGCCGCGCCGGCAGCCACGACATCAGCAGGGCCGACACGATCGCGGTGGTGAGGGTCACGATGACGATCGTCCACGGAACGACGAATCCGCCGGCATCGGGAGCTCCTTCGGTGAAGTCCTCGCTCGTCATCAGCTGGTAGGCGAGGATCAGCCCGAAGAACGCACCCGAAAGCACACCGAGGATGACGATGATCGCCGACTCGATCACGAATGCCTGGGAGACCGTCCCGCGCTGGAACCCGAGCGCACGGAGCATCCCGATCTGCTGACGCCGCTCGACGACCGCCCGGAACGCGATCACGCCCACGGCCGCGATGCCGACGATCAGGCCCAGCCCCATGAACCCCTGGAGGACGTACATGAACGAGCGTTGGGTCGATTGGTCGTCCAGCATCTGCTGCTCGAGGTCGATCGCGCTGGCCCCGTAGGGAAGCAGCGCCAGCTCTACATCGTTGGCCAGATCGGCGGGATCAGCTCCTTCGGCGGTGTTCAGGTAGTACGACACCGGGCGCGGTTCGTTGTCCGGAAAGAGCCGCGCGGTCGCCGGAGCGCCGAGATAGACGCCGAACAGCATCGAGTGGGCGGCATCGATCACGCCGATCACGCGCATCGCCGTCGGCGCCTCTTCACCGACACGAATTTGGGCCGGAGCCGCCGCAAAGCTTCCTTCCAACGGCACCCCGGCGAACTTCGCCGTCTGGGGCCCGAACCCCGTCTCCGCATTCTCGGCTGAGAACGAGTCGATCACCATCACGTCGGGCTCGGTCTTGAGCGCCGTGATGATCGCCGCGTCGCTGTCGTAGCCGATGGCATGACCCTGGAACCGGAGATCGGGATTGTCGAGATAGCCGGAGTCGGCGGCGGAGAGGGGAATATCGAGCCACTCTCCACCCTTGTCGAGCGCCTTGTTCGCGCCCTCGTTCGGATAGTCGAGGCGCCCGACACCGGCGATCCGCCCGGTATCCACACCGTCCGCGGCTAGTGCCGCGTTGAAGTCGGGCACCGCGTTCTCCTTCGGGACCGTGGCCACGACCTCCCACCCCGCGTTGGCATCCTCGCCGAGGAAGGCCCGGGAGAAGTTCTCGTTGATGGCGGAGACCATCACCAGCGAGAACACGATCAGGCTGAACATCGCGATCGTCAGCCCGGTGCGTCCCTTGTTGGCGCCGGGGTAGGAGACCGCCAGCCGCATCGCCGGAATCGCTCCGCGGAGCCGCCCCCCGAGACGCTCGGCGATCGAGAGGATCGAATCGAGATTCTGGACGATCACCAGCGTCGAGGCAGCGACGATACAGATCCCGGAGACGAAGAACATGTCGATGTCGCCGTTCAGGTCATCACCGAACAGATTCTTGAAGATCTCCTCCGGCAGGAACCAGTACACCAGGGTGTAGATCGCGGCGGCGGTCAGCACCCAGCGGGGATTGAGGCCGAGGTAGGTCAGGATCCCGGCGATCCCGAACGGGATCAAGGTCATCCCAATCGAGAAGAACGCCAGGACATCGGTTTGTTCGCCGAGGACCACCAGTGCGGCGCCGGCGGCGATCATCACAATCGACCAGATGAGCTGGCGCTTGTTTCGGGTGGCGTCGTAGGCGTCCGGAATGTCCCGGACAGCGGCGACGATGTTGAGACGGCTGACGCGCCAGGACGAGATCACGACCGCCAGGAAGGTGATCACGACCCCGAGGCAGTAAGCAATCACCAGGCTGCGCGGCGAGAAGTAGACCGAGATGTCGAAGGCATCACCGATAAACCCCTTGAAGCTCTGAGCGATCGCCCAGGCCGCCGCCACGCCGAGTGCGGTTCCCACCAATCCGGAGATCAGCGTGTACCCCGCGCCCTCGGCCATGAACTGCTGAATGAGCTGGCGCCGCTGGGCGCCGACCGCCCGTTCCATGCCCATCTCGGAGCGCCGCTCGGCGGCGAGCATCGTGAAGATCAGGATGATCAGTAAAATCCCGACACCGATCGAGAACAGGCCGAAGATGATGAAGAAGGTGACGAAAACGTTGCCGATCAGTTCCGCCTGCTCGACGCTGAACTGCTTGATCGGCACGATCCCGAGCGGTTGCCCGGCGACGAGTGGTTCGAGGGCGTCGACGACCTGATCCGTCAGATCCAACCCTGCTTCGGTGCCTCCCCGGTTCGAAATCGCCACCGAGGAGATCAGGCCCGGCTGGCCCGTCATCTCCTGCAGCCGGCTCAGCTCGACGAGGATCGCCGGATCTCCGGCCGCGACGGCGCCGGTCAGCACGCTCTCCGGGAGAATGCCCTGGACCGTGCCGAAATGAACGATGTTGCCAATCGAAAAGGCGATCCGGTCACCGCGCTCGACCTTCAGCTCGTCGACTGCGTTGTCGTTGACGTAGACACCTTCGGCACCAAGCGTGCCGACATCGACGGCGTTACCGTCCACGTCGTCGATGCCGCCTATCTGCCCGATTGTGTCCTGGCGCAACCCCGCGAATCGAACCGCCGGGTTGGAGCCCTTGGCGAGTGGAATAAGCTCATCGATCGAGGAGGCGTTACTCGCCGCTGATCCGATGTTCAGGACGGGGGCCTGGCTGAACAAGACCCCGCCCACCCCGTCGATGTCCGGGTTGCCCTGCACCCCGGCCCGAATCGAATCGACGGTCTGTTCGGGCAAGGTCTGGCTGAACGCGCTGCCGATGCTTGGCTCCTCGTCCCTGACCGCCGCGCTGACGATCATCTCGTCGAGCGGACCGAGACTGTCGACCGCCACGGAGCGGACCGAGTTGTTGAGCGTGTCACCGGTGCCGAGCGCCGCCGAGATGATCAGTGTCGCCAGCATCAGCCCGATGATGATGAGGCTCGTCTGCGCCTTGCGCCGGGGGATATTACGCACGCCCAGCTTGAAAATCACTGGCCGACGCCAGGCGATGAACGCGATCGACAGCAGGCAGACTCCCAGCAGCGCCAGGAGTACGACCATGATCGAGTTCATCGAGATTCCAAAAAGCTCTTCCATGCAGCGTATGCCTTCCAGGGGGGTCGTGCGTCACTGGCGATCGGTGAGATGGTCATACGTACCGGTCGCTACACGCGCGCGGCCTGGGCTGGAACGGTGTGGTTACTGTTTTGCGCCGGGTTGGCCAGTCCGGTCCGCATCCGATCCTCGCCGACGATCTCGCCGTCCTGCATCCGGACGATCCGGTCGCACTGCTCGCCGACGCCTTGATCGTGGGTGACGAGCACGATCGTCAGCCCGTGTTCGATGTTGAGCGTCTTCATCAGGCCCATGATGTCCGACGCCGCCTTCGAGTCCAGGGCACCGGTCGGCTCGTCGGCCCAAACGATGGCGGGGTTGTTGACGAGCGAACGGGCGATCGTGACGCGCTGCCGCTGACCGCCGGAGAGTTGCGCTGGCCGGTGGTTCGCCCACTCCCGAAGCCCGACGGTTTCGAGCGCGGAGAGCGCGAGCTTGCGCGCCTCTCCGGGCCGGATCCCCGAGACCAGGAGCGGCAGCTCGACGTTCTCGACGCCGCTCAGCACGGGCAAGAGGTTGTAGACCTGAAAGATGAACCCCATCCGCCGCGCGCGGTAGTTGGTGCGCCGCTTGTCGCCCATTTCGGCGAGATTCTCACCCTCGATCCAGATCGTACCCTCGTTCACCTCGTCCAGCCCGGAGAGGCAGTTCAACAACGTCGTCTTGCCACAACCCGATGGCCCCATCACGGCGACCATCTCGCCTTGCTGAACGGTGAAATCGATTCCCTTCAGCGCGTGGAGCCTGGTGTCTCCGGTATCATAGATCTTCGAGACCCCCCGAGCCTGGATGATGCCGTCTGCATTGGAAGGCGTGGCGATCTCCTGTTTTCCGCGGCGGCGGAGTACCATTGTCTGCTCTCCCGAATCGCTTGGTCAGCGTGTCGCCAGTGCGGCGAACCCACGCGGGCGGCGGGAGCCCGGTGCGCCCCGCTTGAGATGTTCCAGCGTCTACCGTAGTACGCCGTGAGCGCGAAGGTTCGTCCGAACTGTCACAGTTCGTTGTATTCGCCGTAAACTCGTCGCAACGGTGACGATCTGGGCCCTCCACCGTCACGCCAGTCAGAATACGCCCTCTCGCGACGTGAGGTTCAAGCGGTTCCGGTGAGCCGGGATGGAACGGATCCGCCACCGCCGCTCCCATCAGACGATACGGCGGAGAACGAGCGATGGTGCACGTCTCACGAACGGCACCTCCACGCGTTTCAATGTGGATGTTGGCGGTTAACGCGGAAAGGGACACAGCGCGTGGACTGGCTGACTTCGGTCTGGACGTTCATCCGGGACAACCCCGAGCGGTTCAATGATCTGCTGTTCTCGCATCTGAGGATCAGCCTGAGCGCACTCGCGATCGCGATGCTGCTCTACATCCCGCTGGGTGTCCTGTTCGCCAGCAATCAGCGGATTGGGCCGACCGCGGTCGGGTTGATCTCCGCGTTGCGGGTCATCCCGTCGCTGGCGCTGGTGTTCGTCTTCGTGCCGTTGTTGGGATTCGGGTATCGACCGGCCTTGTTCGCGCTGATCGTGCTGGCGGCGCCGCCGATCATTCTCAACACATCGGCCGGGCTCCTCAACGTCGATCGCTCGACACTGGAAGCCGCGAAGGGCCTCGGCATGAACAATGCGCAAGTCTTCTTCAAGGTGCATTTGCCTCTTGCGCTCCCGGTGTTCCTGGCGGGAATTCGTTCGGCATCCGTCGAAATCTTTGCCAGCGCGACGCTTGCGTCACTGATCGGGGTCAAAACGCTCGGGCAATTCATCGTTACCGGGATCTCGCTGCTGGATACCACGTATCTGTTGGCGGGCGGAATCCCGATCGTGCTCCTGGTGCTGGGATCGGAGTTGATCTTTGGAGGCTTGGAGCGCCTGATTACCCCTCCGACGTCGTGACATCGTGTGCGTGGCGTACACGATGTCGAGGCAAAGAATCGGTTGATTTCTTTCATATCGGTGAAAAGGAAGGCAAGACCTCGATGACCTCCAACGTTTCTCGTCGAACACTGATCAAGGGCGCGGCAATCGCCCCGGTCGCGGGTTCCGCGATCTTCGCGCTGGCGAAGCCGGGCAGCATCGGCGCGCAGGAGCTGACCGTCAATGTCGGCTCGAAGGACTTTACCGAGCAGTTCATCCTGGGCAACATGTATCTCCAGATCCTTCAGGATCTCGGCATACCGGCTGAGGACCGGCTCAATCTTGGCGGCACCCAGATCGCCCAACAGGCGCTCGTCGCCGGTGACATTCACCTGTACCCGGAGTACACCGGCACGGCCCTTACCGAAGTCGTCAAGCTGACCGTTGGCGATGTGCAGGGGGGCGCAACACCAGGCGCGTCCCCACAGGCCTCGCCGGTCGCGTCGCCGCAGGCCTCGCCGGTTGCCGCCGACGGCGATCTTTCGCAGGCCGTCTACGACACGGTAGCCTCAGCCTATGCCGAACAGTTCGGGCTGGTCTGGCTGGAGCGCTCGCCGGCCAACAACACCCAGGCCCTCGCCGTGCAGCGAGCGTTCTCGGAAGAGAACGGGATCACCACGATCTCGCAGCTCGCCGCGGTCGCCGGTGACTACATCATCTCCGCCCCCGCCGACTTCCCGGAGCGGACCGATGGGCAGGTTGGGCTGGTCAGCGTCTACGGCGAGGGTTTCAACGAGATCGAAGTCCTGCCGGTTGCGCCGGGGCTCAAGTACCAGGCCCTGCTCGACGACCAGGCGCAGGTCGTGCTGGCGTTCGGCACCGACGGCCAGATCTCCGGCTACGACCTCGTCCTGCTCGAAGACGATCTCGGCCTATGGCCGCCGTACAACGTGGCCCCGGTCGTGCGCCAGGAAGTGCTGGACGCCTATCCACAGATCGCGGACGCCTTCAATGCGGTCACCACCTCGTTGACGGACGAGATTCTGAGCGGTCTCAACTGGCAGGTCGACGGTGATGAGAAGCTGGAACCGGCGGATGTTGCCACCACCTACCTGACCGATAACGGCTTCATCGGCGGCTAAGCGACTGCGTCGGCTGATCGAGGGAACCGGAGCCGCCTCTTCGACCGGTGTTCCGGCATGGAAGTTCCTCCGGGGTTGACCCTCACCGATGTGTCATGGACTATTCTGGTCAGCGCGACCGACCCGGCGCGATGCCAAGGACTCCCAGAGTCGGCATCGCGCCGTTCTCGCACCAGGAGGTGCGTCATCCCAGCCGAGTCCCAGCGACGATCCCCCGACACGGACGCCTCCGCCCGGCGTGGCAGCGCGATCACCCTGCGGGATGTCGTCAAGATGTACCCGTCCAGCGACAAACCCGCCGTCGCCGGGGTTTCGCTCGACGTGTTCCCCGGCGAGTTCATCGTGTTACTTGGCCCGTCCGGCTGCGGCAAGACGACGCTCCTGAAGATGATCAACCGGCTCTACGAGCCCTCCTCCGGCAGCATCACAATCGACGGCACCGAGATTCGGGAGCTTCCCGCTCCCGAGCTGCGGCGAAAGATTGGCTATGTCATCCAGCAGTCGGGCCTTTTCCCGCACATGCGGGTGGCGGACAATGTCGCCGTCGTGCCTAGGCTGCTCAAGTGGAACAGGAAACGAACCGCCGACCGGGTGAACGAGCTGCTCGATCTGGTCGGGCTGCCCAGCGGCGACTATGCCCGCCGGTATCCGACCCAGCTCTCGGGCGGTGAGCAGCAGCGCGTCGGACTGGCCCGAGCACTCGCCGCGGAACCGGCGACGATGCTGATGGATGAGCCGTTTGGAGCGCTCGACGCCATTACCCGAACCCGGTTGCAGGAAGAGCTGAAGCGCATTCACCGCCACTTCGGGCAGACGATCCTCTTTGTCACCCATGATGTCGATGAAGCGGTCCGCCTCGCCGATCGCATCGTGGTCATGCGCGAGGGCAAAATCGTCCAGGTCGCGACCCCGCTGGAGATCGTCAGCAACCCGGCCAACGAGTTCGTGGCGAGCCTGGTCGGCGCCCGTGACGTGCTCCGACGGCTCAGCCTGGTGCCGATCGCGACGGCGGTGGAGGAGATCAGCGACACACCGAGAGCCGACGAGCCGACGATTTCGGGCGGCGCGTTCCTGCGCGATGCCCTGAGCACCCTGGTGGAAAGCGACGCCGACCGGCTGATCGTGCTTGATCCGGATGGCTATCCGACGGGTGCAGTGACGCTGGGCTCACTGCAGCGGGCGGCTTCGGTGCCGGCCAAACTCCTCCTTTCCGCCCAGGCGTCGGATTGACCGGCACGGCTCACGGCCTCGTCATCGCCTTCGCGTGCCACTGGAAAGGCCACTGATCCGGTATGGATCTTCGCTATCTCCGCGAAAACTGGGATGTGGTCCTCGAGCGAACGATCGAGCATCTGCAGATCTCGCTGATTGCGCTCGCGATCGCGATTCCGATCGCGGTCGCGCTCAGTATCCTGGCGATTCGGTTCCGGTCGCTTCAGTTCCCGATACTGACGCTGGTGGGCTTCCTGTATACCGTGCCGAGCCTGCTCATCCTGGTCTTCCTGATTCCAACCCAGGGGATCGGGCAGCGACCGATCCTGATCATGCTCGTGATCTACGCCCAACTGTTTCTCGTGCGCAACATCGTGACAGGGCTTCGCGGCGTGAATCCGGACACGCTGGAGGCGGCGCGCGGCGTCGGGATGTCGAACGCCCAGGTCTTCCGCAAGATCTGGTTTCCGCTGGCGCTTCCGGTGATCATCGCCGGCGTACGGATCGCGTTCGTGACGATCATCGGCCTGACGGTGTTCGGGGGGTTGATCAGCGCGGGCGGGCTCGGGCGTATCCTGTTCGAGGGAATCGGACGGGATTACCCCTCAATGGTCCTGTCCGGGATCATCGCGATCACGATTCTCTCGATCTCGATCGATCTCATCCTCCGTGCGCTGGAGCAACTTACGCCGCTGGCCCGGGCCCAACGCGCGTCCCGGTAAGGCTGGGCTACAGCGGTTCGCCAAAGAAGTGACCGTCCGCTGTCATCCCGGCGGAAGCGCAACGCGCTGCAGCCGGTGTTGAATCGGCAAGAATGCCTGCGCTAGTGGTCTGTCACGCGTCAACTGCCGGCCCTGGCGGCACCGTTTGGGGCGGACATGGAGTCCGCCCGTACGACGGGAGGTGCGACCCGCTCGACCGTTCATGGCAGATCAGCCCTGACAGACCACGAGAGCGGTTTGCGAAACACGTGCCCGTGTTCTGTCATCCCAACAGCTGGGTCGAGCAGCCGCATCCGAGGGAGCGAAGCGACGAGGGACCCGAGCAGCCGCGTCGCCGGCGGAAGCGCAAAGCGCTGCAGCCGGCCATTGAATCGGCAAGAATGCCTGCCCTGAGCGAAGCGCAGCGGAGTCGAATGGGCGCCCTCCATTTCCAACAGGCACACCTTCTGGAAACCGCTGTAGCCGCTGCACCGGTAAGCGGCATCGGAGCGCGGTCGAATGGGTGCCCTCCTATTCTTTCGGGTAGTCTTTCTACAGTCGGCTGTAGCAAACGGGGTACTGCCCCGACCGCTAACCGCCCCGATTGCGGGGGGCCGAGCCCCGGTCGCCGGTGGACCTCTCCCGATCGAATGCGGGGATGGGCGCCCTGGCGATCAACGTGCGCCACCACCGGGACACGACCAAGAATCTGTCATCTCAACGTCTGTCCTTGGCGGCGGCGAGCAGCTGGGTCGGAGTGCTCTCCATTATCGCAAGGTCTCAGCCGAGCCGGCGCTGGCGCAGCCTGCGGAGCGCTTCCACTCGTCCAACCGCCCGCTCCGGCGCGTCGACCACATCCTCTTCCACCTCTTCACGGTCGTCGGGTTCGTCGGCATGGGTCATCGGAGCTGGCTCCCCAGCACGTTCGCCATCCGCTGGATCGACGGAGCTGGAGTCGTCCCGCCGGTCAGGAGCTGGCACAACAGGCTGCGCCGCGGGTTGCACCGCGATCTGGACCGTAGTCTCCGACAGACTCACATCCGCGCTGACCGGCTGGTCCTCCCCGGATTGCTCCTCCGTGGTGGGCGGTACGTCAATCGTGCCAGCCTGGTCCGGCAGATCGGCAACGCCAGCGGGAACCGACGTTTCGAGGGTGCTGATCGGCTCGTCGTCATCTCCGTCGGCGGGTACTTCGTCATTGGAAGCCTCACCGGGAGCATCACCATCGTCGTCGGCTTTCACGGCGACAGCCTCCTCCGATTCAGATACCTCGATCCTTTCGCGCTGGACCTCGTCCGGCGAAGAGTGGCTCTCGGCGTTGGGAGCGGCAAAGGTCGTTGACGGCGACGATTGCCCGGCGGCCGGGGCCGCCGCTCGCTCCGGCGCTTCGAGGTCGTCGTGTTCATCGTGATCGTTGAGGAGATCGTGAGCCTCGGGTGCGACCACAACCTGGGGCGGTCCCGGCCTGGCCCGAATGATCCCGGCGGTGCCGAACCTGCTGATGAAGAGCCACGACCACGTGAGCATGCCGACGGACACGACCCCGAACGTCACGAGCACTGTCCATACGCCTCCGATATCGGTCGGGCCAACGAGCAGCGCAATCACGGTCACGAGCAGCAGGAGCGCGCCACCCATCGCGAGCGCGACACCACAGGCGGCGCAAAAGCGTGCCCAGCGCATCTGATCGACCAACTGTTCAGCGCCGAGCACCTCGGTCGCCGAGCGCGAGCGCCGGTCCCGAAGCGCCGGCCCCCCGTCCCGCAGCAGCCACCCGATCAGCAGCAGCGACGACCCCGTGCCGATTCCGAAAACGATGTAGTCCAAGGGCTCTCCCCACCGCCGAATGACCGCCCCGGACTGTCGCGCCGCCGTGGCGGTGAACGATGTTGCGCGTTGCCCGCCGTGTTGGCGACTGCGCGATCTGGAGAATACTACTCCGTCAACGATCCTCGATCGAGCCTTATGGTGAGTCACCAATGGTTGACAGATGGCCCCGCCGACACGTGGTCAGCGGCGGAGGCGGTCGATCAGGGCGGCATAGCCGATCCGGCCAAGATAGTAGTCCTCGATCCGGTACCACTCGTTCGGGGCATGGGCGCCGCTTCCCGGCATGCTCCAACCGAGTGTCGCGGTATCGATCCCCAGCTCTTCCTTGAAGATGCCGGTCGCCGGGACGGTTCCTCCCGTACGGACCACGTACGGTTCTCTGCCAAACAGGTCGCGCAGCACATCGCCCACGGCAATATGGACGAAATTCGACCGATCAAGCACGAACGGCCGCGCGGAGCCAGGCAGCGAGACGACCTCGACGGTCGCCCCTGGCGGACGATGAGCCGCGACATGAGCCCGGATCAGCTCGACCACCTCGACTGGATCCTGATCGGGCACCAGCCGGCAGGTGATCTTGAGGTGCGCCTCCCGCGGGGTAACGGTCTTCACGCCATCTCCCTGAAACCCGCCCCAGAGCCCGTTCATGTCGAGGGTCGGTCTCCCCCATTGGCGCTCGCGCGGTGTCCAGCCGGCCTCGCCCCACAGCTCGTCGATCCCGATCTCACGCTTGAGCTCGTCCTCGTCGAATGGGACGGCGGCGATCTCCGCGCGTTCATCGGCGGTGAGATCCTTCACCATGTCGTAGAACCCGCCGACCGTCACCCGGCCGTTCGCGTCGTGGAACGTGGCCGCCAGTTGAACGAGCGACTGGACGGCGTTTGGCACCGTCGCGCCGTACATCCCCGAATGCAGATCGCTTTTGGCGGTCGTCAGGTTGACCTGGCATCCTCCCAGCCCCTTGAGGGCGACAGATTGCGACGGCACGCCAGGGCCGTGCTGTCCGCCGTCGGCGGAGACCACCGCGTTGGCCATCAGCAGGTCGCGATGCTCGCGGACGATCGCGCGGAGGTTGGGGCTGCCGATCTCTTCCTCGCCCTCGAAGATGAACGTGACGTTGATCGGCGGCTGGCCACCGTTCGTGGCCGCGATCGCCTCGACACCCTGGATCGCGGTCAGCAGATTGCCCTTCATGTCCGCCGACCCACGGGCGTAGAGTTTGCCGTCGCGGACGGTCGGCGTGAAGGCGTCCGTCTCCCACAACTCCAGCGGTTCCGCCGGCTGCACGTCGTAATGCCCATAAATCTGGATCGTCGGCTGGGCGGCATCGACGAGCCACCGACCGATCACCGCGGGATGTCCGTCCGATTCGGCGACGATCACATCCGGAACCCCGGCGGTGTGCAGGCGATCAGCCACGATCGTCGCCGCGCGTCGCACATCCGAGCGGTGCGCGGGATCGGTACTGACGCTCGGCACGCCGAGAAGTTCCACCAGTTCCGTCAAGTGCTCGTCCCGCTTCGTGTCGAGATGAGCCCGCCATGCCTGAGCTGTCATCGGAGGGTTGAATCCTTTCTTCATCGACACCGCACACGTCACTACAGCGGTTTCCAGAAGGTGTGCCTGTTGGAAATGGAGGGCGCCCATCCGACTCCGCTGCGCTTCACTCAGGGCAGGCATTCTTGCCGATTCAATGGCCGGCTGCAGCGCTTTGCGCTTCCGCCGGCGACGCGGCTGCTCGGGTCCCTCGTCGCTTCGCTCCCTCGGATGCGGCTGCTCGACCCAGCTGTTGGGATGACAGAACACGGGCACGTATTTCGCAAACCGATCTAGCCAGCCAGCGCCCGCAAACCATGGTGAACGACCCATGCTCGTTCAGCAACCCGGAACGATTGGAAACCCGGTCGTCGGCGGCCCGTCGAGGCCCCGTAAAACCCAATGCGAGATTCACGCGCATAGGGGGTTGACAGCGCGCCGGGAGCTAGATATAGTGTACGTACAGTCCCGAGGGGCCGAGCGGCAAGCTCGAACTCTCCACCGCCACAATCGCACGGCCGAGCTCATTGCGGGGTAGTTTCGGACTAGCGATCGAAGGCGGGAGACGGCGGATATCCGGACACGTTGCGGGGCGTTGGCCGGAGAAGAGCTGGATCATGGAGAACATCGATGTCGACGCGGCCTGGCGGGACTGTTCCATTCCCCCATTTCGTCCTCAGCCCGTACCCCAATCCTCTGCTTCTGCCAAGGCGTCTGCTCCAACCGTCTCCACGAGCCGCCTCGGCACGTCCATTTCCGGTTTTCAAAGAACCACCTTCCAAGATGCCTCCACCTGTGAGAGAGTACGGAATCGTCCCGTTCCATCGTCACCCGGCGGGTCGCCTCGCGATCGCTCCGAGACTGTTTGTCATTCCAGCAGCCGCATCGGTAGCGAAGCGGAGGACCGATGCGGCTGCTGGAATGACGGTTTATGTTGGACGGAGTACTGATCGCTCCGACACGAAGGACCTTTTCCTGCCTACTTTTCCGGCTTCAGCGAGGCGACAACCATGCCCACGGACGTCACGATCGTCATCACCTCGGATCGCTACGGCGCCGACGAATCCGGTCTCACGCGCGAGCGTGCCCTGCTCGAGCGGTTTCCCGATCTCAACGCCACCCTCCGTGGCGAGCCGGTCAGCTCGGAGGCGGAGCTGATCCGGCTCGGGCACGTCGCCGATGCGCTTCTGGTCAGCACGCGGGAGGCGATCACGCGCCGCGTCTGCGAGAGCATTCCCCAGGTCAAGGTGATCAGCCGCTACGGGGTCGGGCTCGACAATGTCGACCTCGCGGCCGCCGCCGACAACGGCATCGTCGTCACCCACTATCCACAATACTGCACCAACGAGGTCGCCGATCACGCGATGGCGTTCCTGCTCGCGCTCAACCGCCGGATCGCCGAGCTCGATCCCGATGTCCACAATGGCGCCTGGTCCACCCATGGACCGGCGACCACCCATATCCTGCGGGGCCGGGTACCCGCCCTGCGCGACCTGACATTGGGGATCATCGGCTTCGGCCGGATCGGCCAAGCCGTCGCCCGCCGCGCTGAACCGTTCGGGCTCACGGTCATCGCCAGCGATCCGTACGCCAGCGATGACCTGATCCGCAACAGCGGTGCAATGCCGGTCTCGCTCGATGCCCTGCTGGAGCGTGCGGACCTCGTCACGATCCACGCCCCGCTCACCCCGGAGACGCGCGGCCTGATCGGAAAGGCCGAGCTGGAACGCATGAAACCGGACGCCGCGATCATCAACACCGCTCGCGGACCGATCATCGATCTGGATGCGCTCGCTACCCATCTGAGCGCCCAGCCGTCGTTCCGGGCCGCGCTCGATGTGGTCCATCCCGAACCCCTGGCGGCGGACTCTCCGCTTCACCGTCTCCCCAACGTTCTCCTCTCGCCGCATTCGGCGTACTACTCGGAGCGGTCGGTCGAGACCGTCCGCTCCGAGACGTTTCTGGCGGCAATCGCCGTGCTGCGCGGCTTCCTGCCGCCGACCGTCGCAAATCCGGACGTGCTCACACGCGTCTCCCTCGCGCCCGATCCAGCCCGCGCGACCGCGGAAGCGTAAGCGGCACGCCCGGGCGTGGACCGGCCCGTCATCACGCGGGTACGATAGCTCCGCACACGTTCGGCCGTCTCTCCGGAAAGTTGCGCCCTACCTCGATGTTCAGGCTTCCAGCGCCGGTTACCCGGGCGCGGACAGGATCCAGGAGTGAACCCGCGAGCGGGCGGACCCAGAGGGCCGGTGGCTCGTCGCGGATCGTGCTCCCTCACGCCGATCGGGACGGAGACGATGCATCGAGCCGCGACGAGGCGCTCATCGTCGCGGCCCGGAACGGCGACTTGGTCGCTTTCAACGAGATCGTGACCCGCCATCAGCGCGCGGTGTTCGCCGTCTGCATGCGCCTGGTGCGCGACCGCGTAACCGCCGAGGACGCCACCCAGGACACGTTCATCCGGGCCTGGAGCGCGATCCACTCCTTCCGTGGCGGGACCGTCCGTCCATGGCTGCTGCGAATCGCGACGAACCGCGCCTATGACCTGCTTCGTGCCCGCGCCCGGCGTCCCACCGGTTCCCTCGACGCCGAGCCGTTCGAGACCGAGCCGGAGTGGACATCGCTGGCCGCCCAGGGGGATTCGCCGGAATCACACGCGACGCGGTCCGAGCTAAGCGCCGTCCTGGAGCGCGCGCTCGACGCGCTGCCAGACGACCAGCGACTCGTGATCATCCTTGCCGACATTCAAGGATATGCATACGAGGAGATTGCGGAGACCACTGACGTTGCCACCGGCACGGTCAAATCCCGAATCAGCCGGGGGCGCTCCCGGCTCAGGGATCTGCTGCGTGACAACGACGAACACCGGGAACTTTTCGAGCGATTCGTTCGTTTATCGTCGTGGGATGAGTCTGTGCGTGAGACCTGACCGGTGGATGGCTGAACCGCCGAACGGTCGTGGTTGGCACTGTCATGCCCGTGTGGGGCACATCGATCCGATTTCTGACGTTCAGCAAGGGGCCGTCGTGCATCCCAGCCTCGTTCCCACGCTCAATCCAACGTGCGCTTTAATGACCGGGACCATCGCTCAGCGACCGTCGGGCAATGGCCCTGTTCGCCGCGCCGCAAGGAGCGGCGTGCGATGAGCGCCCGCAACCAGCACATCGTGACCGACGACCTCAGCGCCTCCCTCGATGGCATGGTCGACGACCGTGTTCGCGCGGGGGTCGAAGGGCACCTCGCGACGTGCGCCGACTGCCGTGCCGAGCTGGCCGAGCTCCGCGCCACCGTGCGGCTGCTGCAATCACTTCCGGTCCCCGCTCCTCGACGGTCGTTCCAGCTCGGGCCGGAGCACGCCAGACCGGATCCGCCCAAAGGCATGATCCTCACGCTGTTGCCTGTGGTCCGGGCAATCAGCGTCGCGGCGGCGATTGCGCTGCTCGTCGTCTCCGGTGCATTCCTGTTCGATTCGTCGGGGACAGATCGGACGGGCACGATCGTGTTCTCCGAGACGACCTCCGAGCCAGCGCGTTCCGCCGCCGAAGCCCCAGCGCCTCCCGCGAACGCGGCGGAAACCGGCGGGGATTCGGCGCTGACTGCTGACGAATCGGATGCCAACGCGCCAATGGCCGGCGCCGCCGAAGCGGAAGAGCCTCAGGAATCCGCCGCCGCTTCCGGCGATCTCGGAAACGCGGCGGCGTCATCTGAAGGAGGGTCACTGGCTCAGTCCGAGCTTCCCGCCACGTCCCAGCCCGCACCGGCCCCGGATTCATCCGTTCAGGACCAGGCGGCTGCCAGCAACGACACCGACATCCCGTGGGGCGCGATCGCCGCCTGGCTGGCCGTGGCGACCGCCGCGCTCGGCGCGCTCTGGGTTGTGTTGGCGCAACTCGCCCGGTCACGCCAGCGCACGGGAACCTGAACCCGCCGTTCAGCGTTGTTGATGTTGTCCGGTCCGGGCGGACAGGCTGAGATCGATTCGATTCGTAAAACTGGAGGAGCACATGAGACCGTCTAAATTGCGTTTGCGGCACCGTTCTATCGTCCGCTCGGGTTTGCTCGTCAGCCTGGTCGCCGTTCTGCTGACGACGTTGGGACCGTCGACCGGCGCCCAATCGACACCGGAGCCCAACGCCGCGTCCGACATCCGCACGATCTCCGTGGCCGGTGAGGGGATCGTCCGGCTCGATCCGGATACCGCCAATGTCTCGCTGACCGTGCAGAGCATCAGCAAATCACTCAAGACCGCGCAGGATAACGTCACCGAGGGCCTGGCGAGCGTGACCGGGGTGCTGACCGGCGCCGGCGTCGCGGCGGACGACATCGTGACGGCGTCGTACGACATCTATCCCCAGAACGAATATGACGACAACGGCAATTTCGAGGGCATATCGGGATTCACCGTCTCGGCCTCCCTGGCGGTCACGATCCGGGACATCGACACGGTGGGGACGATCCTCGATGCGGCGATCACCGGCGGCGCGACCGGTGTCAACGGGATCAGCTTCTATACCGACGATCCCTCGGCGCCAGCGGCAAAAGCCCGCGCACTGGCGGTGACCGACGCCCGCGCCAAGGCCGACGAGCTGGCGACTGCCGCCGGTGTCCGGATCGTCGGTGTCAACTCGATCGAGGAGACCAGCGCCCCGCCTCCGCAGCCATACGAGTACGAGGCGGCGGACGGGGCGATGTCGAGCGGAGCCGCCGAGGCGAGGCAGGTCCCGATCAGCCCCGGCCAGTCGGAGATCCGCGTCGACGTCCGGGTCGTGTTCGAGATCGAGCCCGCGAGCAATTGACCGGTGACAGCGTCAGATGGTGACATCCGGATGATCGCACCCTTGGCACTCAGGCCGTGACAGAAATCACCACAACGGCTCAACCGATTCAGCCGGCGCCCCCCTCGTGGAGGCGTCGGCTCCTGGCGACCACGTCCATAATCGTGATCGTCACCCTGGCCGCCGCCGGGCTCGGCTTGCTCGCCCAGCGGATCGCCGCTCCCGATCGAGTGACCGCGGTCGCCCCCCAGCCCGTTCCGAACGGCGCCAGGGGGGTCGGCATGCCTCTGGTCGTCTCTCCGGCGTGGCTGAGCGAGCAGCGGACCGTTCCCGAATCGCCACTGCTCGTGATCGATCTCTCCGACATCCAGACCTATGACAGGGAGCATGTTCCCGGCGCGATCCACGCCTGGCGGCAGGACGGGATGGATCAGAACGCCGCGAGCTACGGTCAGGCGCTCTCCCCCAATCCCCACCCCACCGGACCGCGCGAGTGGTTTCGCTCGCTCGGCATCGACCCCTCGACGCGCGTCGTCGTTTACGACGATCGGCGGGGCCGGGAGGCGGCGCGCTTCGTCTGGCTGATGGCCTTCGTCGGTCTCGAGAACGGCGCGCTCCTCAACGGCGGGTTGGCCGCCTGGAAGGGAGCGAGTCTCCCCGTCTCGAGCGAGCCGACCCCGACGCCCGCGCCGACAGCGCTCGCCACCGACATCATCCCGCCGATGGTGATCGCGACGGCGGAGCTGGCATCGCGACTGGACAATCCGGCGTTGTCCCTCGTCGACATCCGCACGCCGGCCGAACGCGCCGACTCCCTCAATGACACGATCCGCACCGGCGCGATCCCGTCATCCATCCCGATCCCGTGGAGCCAGCTCATCCTCGACCAGAGCGGTCAAGTACGATCGAACGACGATCTCCGGGCGATCTTCGCGGGGGCGGGCATCTCGCCCGATCAGGAGGTGGTCCTCTACGGTCAGTTCGGGAGCGACACGGGACTCGTCTGGCTGGCGCTGAGGCTGGCTGGGTACGGGACGATCAGGGTCTACGACGAGGGCTGGGCCCTCTGGGCATCACGCCCGGATCTCCCGATCACCCCGTGATCGTGGCCGCCTCACCGTTCCAAACCGTTCGCGTGATCCGATTCGACACATGTCCCGCTTCACGCATTCCGTGCCCGGCCCGGACCGGCGGTCACAGCAGTTTTCAGAAGTTGTGCCTGTTGGAAAAGGAGGGCGCTTCCGCCGGCGACGCAGCTGCTGGGGTCCCTCGTCGCGGAGTTCACCCAGAGCGAAGCGTGGGACCGTCCCTCTGATGCGGCTGCTGGGATGACAGGGGACGGAAACTTGTTTCGCAGACCGCTTTATGCGCTGGCGCGGCGCTCCACGAGCTCGACGAAGGTGTCAACGTCGGCCTTGACCACGCCGAGACTGCCTTCCCAGAACGTTGGGCTCTGGATGTCGAATCCGAACCGCGCCGCCAGCTCGGCGGCGCCGGCGTCTCCGGTCGCCTCCAGGAGCGCGTCGTAGTTCGTGCGGAACGTATCCGGATCGGCCTCGTACTGGGCATAGAGACCCAGCCCGAAAAGCAACCCGAACATGTAGGGATAATTGTAGAAGGCATAGCCGGATGAGTAGTAGTGGGTCTTGACGGCCCACATGTAGGGATGGAGCTGGTCGTCGGCGACGCCGTCGCCATAGGTCTGCCGTTGCGCGTCGAGCATCAGCGCACAGAACTCGTCGGCGGAAAGCTCGCGATTCTTGCGTTGTTCGCAGACGGCGGACTCGAAGAGAAATCGGCTCGTGATGTCCACGACGATGCCGCAGGCGTCTTGCAGCGCGCCCTCCAGAATCGTGAGCTGCTCGTCCTCCGTACCTTGCGCAATCGCGGCCTTGCGCAGGATCGTCTCGCAGAAGGTGCTGGCGGTCTCGGCCAGAGTCATCGGCGTCTGCATCCGCCGCAGCGGCGAGACCGATACCTGACACAGGTTGTGATAGGCGTGACCGAGTTCGTGGGCGAGCGTGCTGACGCCGTCGAAGGCGGGCGTGTAGTTGGCGAGGATGCGCGATTCATCCGCCCGGACCGGCATGCAGAACGCGCCGCCGACCTTGCCGGGCCGGGGCTCGGCATCGATCCAGTTCTCCTGGACGGCCCGCTCGGCCAGCTCCCGCATTCTCGGCGAATAACTGCCGAACTGGTCGTTGACAAAGGCGACCGCCTCGTCCCACAACCAGACCTTGTCGTTGCTCGAGAGTGGGGCGGTAAGGTCGTACCAGGCAAGTTGTTCGAGACCGAGTGCCTTGGCCTTGGCCTTGAGATACCGGCGAATATCCGGGAATGCATCTCTGGAGGCGCCGAGCATGGCATCGAGCGTCTTGCGGTCGATGTGATTCTGGAACAGCGCCTGATCGAGAATCTCGTCCCAGCCACGACGCTCGGCCAGCGTGGCGTGCTCGCCCTTGACCCCGTTGAGCGCGGCCGCGATCGGGGTCGCCCACAGCGACCAGGTCTTGATCTCGGCGGTGAAGGCGCGCTCGCGGACGCCGCGATCCGGGTCCGTCGCGAGGTTCCGGATCTCGCTCATCGGCAGCTCTTCAATCGTGCCGGGCTCCTTCTCGACCGGAACCATGAGCTGGGACGTCAGGTCGCTGTGCAGCTTGCCCCAGGCCGAGCCGCCGGAGAGGGTGAGCTCGGCGGCCAGGTCCTCCTCCGGCTGCGGCATCAGATGTTTCGCGGCGACGGCGGATTGGCGAACCAGATAGGCGCGCTCGGCGGCGACCGGTGACCGCGCGATCAGCGCCTCGCCGTCGAGCGAGCCGACCCAGGCCGTCAGCCGGGTCTCGATCTTCGACATCCGCGAGTAGAGCAGGCGCAGCTCGCTCTCCTTTGCCTGCGCCGCCTCGTCGCGGGAGTTGGTCGAGATGTACCCATAGACGAACGACTCGTTGAGCATGGCGAGCGCCAGCGCCTCATCCAGCGCGCCGATGATCGCTTCGAACCGCGTGACCGTGGCGTCGTCGATCGTGCCACCCCCGGCCGGAAGATGCTCGGCCTGTACTTCGAGCGCGTCGATCTGGGCCTTGAGCTTCACGACCGCGGCGGCAAACTCGGGCGATTCAACCGACGGGTAGATCGTCGTCATGTCCCAATGCGGCAACGACGTGTCCCGTTGAGCATGTGCTGGTGCTGAAACCATGGGATTTGGGCCCTCCTCGCGGCTCGGCAAAACCAAAGAGTATCACTCGTCCCGCTACATTCGACCGGGACTCGCGAGACCGCCCCGGATCAGGAATTTTTAGCCACTGCACGGATGGTATGATCTCCGAGCCATCGAATGAGCGGCGATCCGTTTGGAGATTGTTCGCGAATGAGTCGGGAACGGAGAGGCGGGCGACCAGCATGACTCATCAAGACGATTCTATGGTCAAGCCAATTTCCGACAGCCGATCTCACGCAGGCAAAGGCACGACCGGGAATCATCGTTCAGAACAGTCGGTTCGCTGGTGATTATCCGCAATACGCAATGATTCCCATCACGTCCAAGACACAGCGTCCAGATCTGAGCTGCCGAATCCGTATCACCTCGTCGGACGCCGCATACGTGCCGATGGGTCTGAAAACGGATGCATTGGTTCTAACCGACTCCCCAATGACGATCAGGGCAAGCCTGATTACGGTTGCAATCGGCGTTTGCCCACCGGGGATCATCGAGAGTATAGACAGAGCCCTGCGACACGTCCTCGCGCTTTAGAGGACGGCGAGGGCGCTGAACTCCACGTTTGCGGCGTTTTCCTCGGCGAACCGGAGATCCCATTCCGTGGTGAACAGGAGGACGCTTCGGCCCGCCCCGTCTTCGGCTCGCATCCGGCCTCGGCCGTTGCCGATCGTCGTGATCTCGTCGTTGTCGCCCAACACCCACCGCGCCGCCGTGAATGTCAACGGCTCCATCACCGTCTCGACATTGTACTCGGCGTCAAGGCGAAAGCGGACGACATCGAACTGCAGCGCGCCGACCGCCGCCATGATCGGCTCGCGGCTCCCCGTGCTGACCGGGTAGAAGAGCTGGATCGCCCCCTCTTCCTCGATCTGGGTCAGCCCTTTTAGGAACTGCTTGTAGCGATCGGCGCGCGCGTGCCGCAAGAGCGCGAAGAACTCGGGCTGGAAGCGAGGCAGGGGCGCGAACCGCCCAATCTCCTCCGAGCTGATGGTGTCGCCGATCGTGAACGTTCCAGGGTTGATCAGGCCGACCACATCCCCGGCGTACGCCTCGTCGACCACCGCGCGATCCTGGCCGAACAGCCGCATCGGGCGCGACAGGCGGACCTTGCGCTTGACCCGCGGGTGCCAGGCTTCCATGTCGCGCTCGAACTTTCCGGAGACGATCCGGAGGTAGGCGACACGGTCGCGGTGCCGCGGATCCATGTTCGCCTGGATCTTGAACACGAATCCGGAAAAGACGTCATCCGTGGGCTCGAGCTCGCGGTCCGTCGTCGCGCGCGCGCCAGGCTCCGGGGCGATCTGGATGAAGCGATCGAGGAAGAGCTGGACGCCGAAGTTGGTCAGCGCGGAACCGAAGAAGACGGGCGTCAGGTTGCCGGCTCGCACCTCGTCGATGTCGAACGGCGTGCCCGCCATGTCGAGCAGCTCCATGTCCTCCCGGAGCTGGGCCGCCAGGCCGGAACCGATCTGCTCGTCCAGGATCGGGTCGTCGAGACCGGTCATCTGAACCGGCACCGGCTTCGCGCCGTGCGTTGTCCGTTCAAAGAGGTGCACGGTCTTTGAGGCGCGATCGTAGACACCCCGGAAATCGGGTCCATCGCCGATCGGCCAGTTCACTGGGTAGGTCTGGAGCCCGAGCTTCTGTTCGATCTCGTCCATCAGGTCCAGCGGGGGCTGAGCGGGCCGGTCGATCTTGTTGATGAAGGTGAAGATCGGCGTGTGCTGGCGGCGGCAGACCTCGAACAGCTTGAGCGTCTGCGGCTCGATCCCGCGGGCGCCATCCAACACCATCACCGCGCTATCGACGGCGGTCAGGGTCCTGTAGGTGTCTTCGGAGAAATCCTGATGGCCCGGAGTGTCGAGCAGGTTGAGCTGGTAGCCCCGGCACGGAAAGGCAAGCACCGTCGAAGTGATCGAGATCCCGCGCTCCCGCTCCATCGCCATCCAGTCGGAGGCCGCGTGGCGCTGCGTCTTGCGGGCCGACACCGAGCCGGCGAGCTGGACGGCTCCGCCGTAGAGCAGCAGCTTCTCGGTCAGCGTCGTCTTTCCGGCGTCCGGATGGGAGATGATCGCGAACGTCCGGCGGCGGCGCACCTCCTGGGCGAGCACGCTGTTTCCGGCGTCAGGGGGAGTATTCACGGCGACATCGGGTGCCGCGGGCGCAATGATGTCCAATTCGGTCATGGAAAGGCCTTTACTCGACGTGATCGGAAACCTGAGGACGAGCCGCGCGGAGCGATAGAGCTACAGGGACAACGATGGATTCCCCGGCGAGACGCACGCCGGGGCGTTATCGTCTCAATCCCTGGTGCCGGAACGCGCGCTGTTCGCGCCTGAAGGAACGACCGGTTTCACATAGAGAAGAAGCTCATTGAAGCCGACCTTGAGCACCCGGCTGATCGTGTACTTCGTCTGGCGGGCGCTGTCGCGAAAGGTGCCGCCAGTGCGAAACTGACCGAGCTTCATGTCACGCACGGTCCGCGAGACGATCTCGTACGTGACCCGGTTGCATGATGCGCACGTAAAATACTGATCCCGCTCATCGGTCGGGCCGACGAAGCCGCGCTGCACGAGCCGCGTGTCGGTGCTCTCGCACCATGGACATACGCGCTGATCGGTACGCTCGAGCGGACCCGGCTGATAGTCCGTCACAATGTCCTCGTTCCGGCGGCCGCGGTGGGGCGAGGATGCAGCGCGGTCCGCCCGACCCTCTTCGACGCTATCGTGTTCACTCATCGACCGTATATCCGATCCGCAAATCCCACCGCCTTGGAGAGGAACAACCCGTCCACCCCCGGCCAGGCACGTTCTCGTCAATGTCGGGTTCCATGGTACACCAGCGATCCTGTCCGCCTTCGTCACGATCGCGCCCGGTTGATGTCCGGGAAAGGCTCGGCCAGGCCCGCACCGGCGGGAACGGAACATGCGGGCTCCGGGATGGTCAACGCACATGGTCGCCAACGGCGGTGCCCATCACGGTCAGGAAAGGACTCGCGCGATGGCTCAGGAAATCCGAACCCACCTCACATTGCAGGTTCCCGCGATCACCGACGGGCGCTGCCTTGGGACAATCCAGGATTCCCTCGTCGAGGTCGACGGCGTCTCGAACGTCCAGGCCTCGGTCGAGACCAAACTGGTGGATCTCGACATCGATCCGGCGAGGGTATCCGCGGCCGAGGTCGAAACGATCCTCGCCGAGGCGGGATACCCCGCCAAATCCTGAGACAAGCCATTCGTCGTTCGATGCGCCGCGAGCGCCGGCCCGATACGTCGTAGCCGGCACTTTGGTTCGAGTCGCTACAGCGGTTCGCGAACAAAGTGCCCGTCCCTTGTCATTCCAGCAGCGGCGTTGAGCAGCGGCGTCGAGCAGCGGCGTTGAGCAGCGGCATCGGAGCGAAGCGCGACGGAGTCGAAGAGGCGCCTTCCATGTCCGTCGAGCACCACTTCTGGGAACCGTTGTTATCGTCGCTGGCTCCATGGAATGCTCGGATCGGAGCGAGCCGCGGGGATCGGAGCAAGTATTGCGTCACGCGGGGGCACCCACCAGTTGATAGAATGAAAGAGCGGCCCCGGGCGGTCAGCCAGGCCGGGCGGCGATCTGGAAACGAAAGCCAAGAGGTCAGGAGAATCAACCGTGCGCTCACCTTCGGACAAGGGAATTACCACGCTCGATATCGAGAAGCAGGCGATCGATGACAAGCAGGCGCTCGTCGATTCCGTACTCGCGGATCGCCAGTTGATCGTCGCCTCCAATCGTGGCCCGGTCACATTCGCCCAGCAGCCCGACGGCTCCTTCTCCGCGCGTCAGGGCAGCGGTGGCCTGGTCACCGCGGTGAGCGCGGTGCTTCATGGGCATCAGGCGACCTGGATCGCGGCGGTCATGACCGAGGGCGACCGGGGGCGGGCCGGGGCCGCGGCCGAGCAGGGCGAAGCCCTGATCTCCGATCTCGGCGCCAGCTCCCACTTCAGTCTCCGCTTCGTCGTGCCCTCGCCTGATGCCTACCACAAGTACTACAACGTGATCAGCAATCCCCTGCTCTGGTTTCTCCAGCACTATCTTTGGGACACGCCTCGCTCCCCAGACATCACGCACGAGACATGGGACGCCTGGCGCGAGGGGTACGTCACCGTCAACCAGCTGTTTGCCAACGAGATCGTGATCGCCTGCGAGCAATTCGACCGCGAGCCCGTCATCATGCTCCAGGATTATCACCTCTATCTCACCGGCGGTCAGATTCGAGCTAAACGCCCGAATGCGATCATCCAGCACTTCATCCATATTCCCTGGCCCGATCCGGATTACTGGCGATTACTGCCCCGAGAGATGCGCCAGTCGATCTGCGAAGGGCTTCTTGGCTGCGACATCGTCGGCTTCCAGATTCCGGATCATGCCCGCAGCTTCATGTACACCTGCGAGGCGTACGTGCCGGGATGCGTGATCGATCACGACAACAGTACGGTGACGATGAACGATCGCACGACCGAAATCCGGCACTATCCGATCTCGATCGACGCCGAGGCGGTTCGCAGGACGGCATACAGCCAGGAAGCACGGACATATGAACGCTATTTGCCGACCCACTGGAACGAGTTCACGATCCTCCGGGTGGACCGCGCGGAACCCAGCAAGAACATCATCCGCGGGTTCCATGCGTTCGACCGGTTTCTGGAGGCCCACCCCGAGTTCCAGAACCGGGTGAACTTCATCGCGGTGACACAACCTTCACGGTTGGATGTCGAGGAATATCGCAATTATCTGGATGACATCAGTGCGACGATCGGGCGGATCAACGCCAGGTACGCCAATGTCGAGACCGGTTGGCAGCCAATCCAGATCATCATGGGCGAAAGCTACCCGCGCGTGTTGGCCGCCATGAAATGGTACGACGTGCTGATGGTCAACTCAATCATCGACGGCATGAACCTCGTGGCCAAGGAAGGCGCGCTGATCAACGAGCGAAGCGGCGTGATCGTCCTTTCCGAGGGAGCGGGCGCGGCGCTCCAGCTCGGGGATGCCTGCCTGATGGTGTCGCCCGCCGACGTCGAGGGCACCGCCGAGGCGATCTACCAGGCGTTGACGATGCCGATTCAGGAACGGCAGAAGCGGGCGCAGCGACTCCGCCGCCTGGTCGAGAAGGAAGACGTGACGGTCTGGTTCCGGGATCAGCTCGCCGACATTGCGGAGCACGCCAGCGAGCAGGAGCTGCGCGAACCCGGAGGCAACGATCGTGTGGCCTGAATGGGGAAGCCGGGGCGAATCACCACGTCGGAAACGGCGGTGCCCCGCCAGCACGGGAGACCCGCCTCGGGCTCTTCAAGCCGATTGTGTTTTCTCCTGAAGCGAACGTGTGTGCATTGTGACGACTCGAAAGGGATTCGCCAAGATAGTGCTATTGTTCACAATCTCGCGAAGCAAATCAGTGCATCCCGACCGTGTGGGATCGTGGACGCCCCCGGAATGGGCCGCGCCTCAGCGTTCACGGGCGTGCTTTCCGCCTGGTCGCGGAAATATCGACACTCGTGTTCCCGCCCGCGTCTATAGCGTTCATTTCCCGTGCTTCGCGCCCCGCCGACTTCCGAAGTCCGCGATCCTCTGGTAGGGTGTCCAGACGATGAACGCGTGCACGTACCCGTTGCGATCGAATGGTGAAGGACAGGATTTCCTCATGCGCATGAATCATGTCAAGCAGCGGCTCAAGGCCGGTGAGCCCTCGATCGGAACCTGGCTCTCGCTTCCATCTCCCGAGGCCGCCGAGCAGGTAAGCCAGCTCGGGTTCGACTGGCTGGTAATCGATGCCGAGCACAATCCGGTCGACATCCGGACCCTGGCCCAGATGTTCGCCGCGATGACCGCCTCCGGGATCGCGCCGATGGTGCGCATCCCCTGGAACTCGCCCGAGAATTTCAAGCGCGTGCTTGACGCCGGCGCCTGGGGAACAGTCGTGCCGATGGTCAACACCCGCGAGGAAGCTGAACGCGCGGTCCAGGCGACACGCTACCATCCGCTGGGAAACCGGAGCGTTGGCGGGGGCCGCCACGGGATCAGCTTCGGCTCGTCCGGCGCCGAATACTTCAGCAATGCCAACGACCAGGTGCTGCTCGTCCTCCAGATCGAGCACATCCAGGGCGTCACCAACGCCGACGAGATCCTGAGCGTGCCTGGGGTGGACGCCTGCTTCATCGGCCCGAACGACCTCGCGGCGTCGATGGGTCTGGGACTCGGTGTCCCGCTCGAGAGCGAAGATCCCGCACTCGTCGAGGCAATCATGCACATTCGCGATACCTGCAAGAAGCACGGCGTGGCGACCGGGATTCATACCTCGGGCGCCGCGGCGGTCAACATGCGGATTGGTCAAGGCTTTCAGTTCTGCGCGATGGCCAGTGAGCTCCGGTACATGATCGGATTCCTCAAGGAAGATCTGGCATCGATCGAATGGTCAGCATCCGATCGTACCCAGACGGTGCTGACCGAGGCACGCGAAGCCGGAACGACCGTCCGCTACTAACCGAGTCGCGATCCACCGGACGGTGTCGTGCGCGGCCCCGGTGCGTTCCTGGAGATGCTGGTCAGATGTCGCTCAATGTGCTGCTTTCTTCCCTCGAAGGCGAAGCATTCTTTCATTTGCTCGATGACGTGCCCGGGGTCACGATCACGACCTGCTCCCGGGACAACATCCCGCTTCACGCCGCCGAGACGGACATCTTCTATGGGCATCCCTCGGCCGAGCTGCTCGGGATCGCGCCCCGGCTCAAATGGATCCAGGCGCCGAGCGCGGGCGTCGAGTTTGTCGCCCGCGTCCCGGACCTCGTCGCCAGCGACGTGATCCTGACGAACACCCGCGGCGCGCACGGCCCATCGATCGGTGAGCACACCATCGCGCTTCTGCTGGCGATGACCCGCCATATTCCCGAAAGCATGGAGCAGCAGCGCCGCAAACACTGGGAACGGGGCAGGCTGTACCGGACCGCACGCGAGATCAACGGCCTGACGATGGGTATTCTTGGCTTCGGTGCGCTCGGCAAGGGAATCGCCACCCGTGCCAAGGCGATGGAGATGAACCTGCTCGCGGTCGATGCCCAGGCGATCGCCGGCGAGCCGCTGCTCGATGAGGTGTGGCCGGTGAGCCGGCTGGAGGAGATGCTGTCGCTTTCCGATGTCGTCGTCGTTTCCGCGCCGCTGACGCCCGGAACCGCCAACTTGCTGAACGCGGAAATGATCCGCGCGATCAAGAAGGACGCCTACCTGATCGTGGTGTCCCGTGGCGGGATCATCGATGAGGACGCTGTTGTCGATGCGCTCGAATCGGGTGCTCTGGCCGGCGCCGGAATCGACGTTACCGCCCAGGAACCGCTGCCAACGGAGAGCCGCCTGTGGGAAGCCCCGCGTCTGATCCTGACGCCGCATCTCGCCGGGGCATCGGCGCCCAAGGAACGGCGGGTCGTCGAGATCTTCAAGGAGAACCTGATCAGGTATCAGAATGGCGACCCGCTCCTCAATGTCGTCGACAAGAGCAAGGGGTACTGAGGCGGCCCGAAACGTGCGCCGTGTCACATTGTCGCCAGCTCCGGGCCGTCGGGTTTTCCCGCATGGTACGCTTCGGATGTGGGCGCTGCTCCCTGCACGTACACTGAACCGGACGAGAGCAGCGCGGATCGTGGGATCGGGAAATGCGGAGATGACATGCTCCGCTCGACGTGGAGAATGGACCGCCAGATGATCAAGGCACTGGATTCGTTCGGCGGCGGATTTTCCGCACGTCCTACGAGCACGCGAAAGCTTCTCCCCTGGCTTGGGTGGAAGTTCAGCCTGCTCCTTCCGGTGGCCCTGATCGGCCTTGCCGCGACCCTGATCGCTACCCTGGGCTCTGGCGGCGGCACCGCGGACACGATGGCGTTTCGGGTGATCGACGACTCCTCCGGAAATCCGGTCGCCGGGGCGCGGGTGAACCTTGGCACGCAGTCGTTCACCACGGACGGCGAGGGCGTCGCCCGTATTCCTCTCGACGAACAGGCTCGGGACTTCACGGTCGCCTCGGATGGCTTCGCCGAGATCACAGGATCGCTAGGTACTGACGCAGCCGCCCGGCAACAGGTGCGGCTTCCGAAAGCCGGCTCCGGCGGAAACGTTGCGGCGGCCCCGGATCCCCAGCTCACCGGCGCCAATCTCCAGCCGGTTGCGGGAGTGGTCAGCACCCCAGCCGCCGCCACGGCTCCCACCGCGATCGAGGGCGTGGTCTCGTCCGAAGACGGCAAGCCGATCCAAGGCGCCCGGATCACCGACGGAACTCAACTGGCGATCACCGGAAAGGACGGGCTCTTCACACTCGACGCCACGACGGTCGATCCCGCGGCGACGATCCGGATTACCGCCTCCGGGTACGCCGACGGCTCCTTTCCCGCCTCGGGAAGCGGCGCGCCGGTGGAGATCGCCCTGGATTTGAAGCCGATCAAAGCCATCTACATGAATCCGAACATCTCCGACACCGAGGCGGATGTCGATCGCCTGATCGAGATCGTCGACACCTCGGACGCCAACGCGATCGTGCTCGACATCAAGGAAGAGCTGATCTACTTCGACTCTCAGGTGCAGTTCTTCCGCGACGCCGGCACGGTTCGCCCGATCATCGATATTCCCGCCCTGCTCAAGAAGTTGCACGATCACGACATCTACGTGATCGCCCGGCTCGTCGTCTTCAAGGACAGTATCGTCGCCGAGCAGAATCCCGACCTGGCGGTGCTCAACAACCAGACCGGGGGCCTCTGGCGCGACATGAACGGTGTGGCGTGGGTCAACCCGATGGTGCACAAGCTATGGGAGGTCAATACCGACCTCGCGCTCGAAGCGGCGACCTTGGGCTTCGACGAGATCCAGTACGACTACATCCGGTTCCCCACCGATGGCGACCTGTCGACGACCGATTTCGGAATCCCCAACACTCAGGAGAGCCGGGAAGCGTCCATCACCAAGTTCCTCGAAATGTCGCGCCAGAAGCTCTTGCCCACCGGGGTCAAAGTGTCAGCGGATGTCTTCGGCTACACGCTGCTGGTCGACGACGACCTCGGAATCGGGCAGAACTTCATCCAGTTGGCGGATTATGTAGACTACTTGAGCCCCATGGTCTATCCATCGCACTTTCCCAATGGCTCGATCGACGTCGACGGCCACCCCAACGACTTCCCGTACGAGACGATCGACATCAGCATGCGCGCCGGAAAGCGAAAGCTCGATGGCTCCGCGCTCCAGATTCGGCCATGGCTGCAGGACTTCGACTACTTTGACCTGAAGCCCTACGGGGACGCCGAGGTCCGTGCCCAGATCGAGGCGGCGGAAAAGGTTGGCACATCGGGCTGGATGCTGTGGGATCCGAACAACAGGTACCACCCCGGCGGCTTTCCCGAGAAGGGGCAGAACACCTATCTCCCCGCCGGCGCTGGCCCCGGTGCCACTCCGGCGGCGAGTGGAACGACCGGCGTGGCGGCGGTCAGCCGGGGCCGCGGTCTGGCACGATCTCGTTGACCGTAAGCCAGGTACCACCGAAAACCTTGTTGATCTGGGTCGTGAACGTCAGCGAGCCGGTCAGCACTTCGTGCGGGGCGCCGTCGGCGATGATCTCGCGGTCGCCAAGCATGACGACACGGGAAGCGCAGCGGGCGACCAGCTCGACATCGTGCGTCGCCATGATGATCGCCACGCCGTCTGCCTGAAGCTCCCCCAGGAGCCGAGACAGCTCAGCCTTCCTCCAGGCGTCCATTCCCCGCGTCGGCTCGTCCAGCAGCAGGAGTCGCGGCCCCCCGGCCATCACGGTGGCGAGCGCGGCGCGCTCCCGCTCGCCGCCGCTCAGGTCGAGCGGATGGCGCTCCATGATCTCGCCGAGATCGAATCGCTCGATCAGCCAGGCGGTATCATCCCGGCCCTTCCGCGACTGGATCGTGAACCGCAACTCCTCGATCAGGCGCTCCTTGAAGAAGAGTGACCCGGCCCGCTGGGGGAGATAGCCGATCTGGCGCCCAACGGCGGCACGATCCCCCGTATGGGCATCGACTCCGCCAATCGAGACCGTGCCCCGGCTTATGCCTTCCAGCCCCATCAGCGCGCGCAGCAGGGTCGTCTTGCCGCTGCCGTTGCGACCGATCAGGGCAATGAATTCGCCGTACCGGATGTCGAGTGAGACATCACGCAGTATCACCCGCTCGCCGCGGCGAAACGTGATCCCCTTCGCGGAGATCGCGGGCTCCCCGAGAGCAGGCCGTAGCGTCGGACGGGGACCGCCCGAGGGCGCTATCGTAGCCAGGAGGGAACGTCCCTCTTTCACCGTCAGCGGGAGGGGATCGTGATCGATCCGCCGTCCCAGCTGGGTAACTGGCGGCAAGGCGACCGGATCGAGCACGGCGGCGATCTCGCGCGGCGTCCCCTCGCGCCACTCCCCCTCAGGCTCGTGCATGCTCAGGACGCGGTCGGCTCGCGCCAGCAGGCGCTCCAACCGGTGTTCGGCCACGACCACGGTCAGACCGAGGTCCTCGTTGAGGCGGCTCAGCGCCGCGAGGACATCCTCGGCGGCGAGCGGATCGAGCTGGCTGGTCGGCTCGTCGAGTACGAGCATCCGGGGGTGCATCGCCAATGCCGCGGCGATCGCGACGCGCTGGCGCTCCCCGCCGGAAAGCTGGTCTGGATGGCGATCGCGGAGATGAGCAATGCCGAGCAGATCGAGCGTCTCCTCCACTCGTTTCCGCATCGTGTGCCGATCCACGCCATGGTGCTCGAGGCCGAACGCGATCTCGTCGGCGACGCGGCCCGTAACGAGCTGCGTTTCCGGATCCTGAAACACGAATCCGACATTGGTGCTCAGGTCTCTCGGGCTGGCGAATCTGGTGTCGATCCCGGAGACCGCCACCTGACCACCGAAGGCGCCGCCCGTGAAGTGCGGCACCAGGCCATTGAGACAGCGCAGGAGAGTGGATTTGCCGGAACCGGAGCGACCGAGGACCAGCGCGAACGCGCCGCCTGGAATCGTCCACGATGTGTCCCGCAGCGCGGAATCACGGGCGCCGGGATAGCGAAACGTCACGTCCTCCAGCACGGCTACCTGGTCAGGAAGCGCGTGTCTGGCGTCGGCGTCGATCATCCGCCGAATTCCGGATCATCTCCGGAGACCGGCGACGGTGGGACCAGGGCCGGCGTCAGCAGCAGCGCGATCCCGAGCATCAACGGGACGTTGACCTTGGGGATGTCGAGCTCGGGGTACGGTTCGAATCGCAACGCTTCAGGTGCCAGCCAGATCGCCAGCAGCGGCGGGATCGCGGACGCGACGGCGGTGGTGGTGATCGCCGTCTCCTTCCACGTCCACCGCGATCGCCGGTGCCGTGTGCGACGGACCGCGTGTGGCTCAGCACGCCGGAGCACAAAGCCAAACAGCGTGGCGCCGAGCGCGATCGCACCCGCCCCTGGCCCCGCCCTCCCGCTGAAGACGCCGGCCGCTCCGGTCAGGAGCAACACCATCGCGATGACCGTCAGAGTCGCGACGGGGAGACCGGATGCCTGCCGTCGAGTTGCGGGACGCGGTACGGACGCACCGAAGCCGCGCGCTTCGAGCGCCTCCGCCGTGGCGAGCGCGCGCTCCAACGCACCGGCCAGCAGCGGAACGATCAGCGGAAGAACGGTGCGCACTCCGCGAATTCGGTGTCCACGCATCTCCTGCGATTCCCGGATCTGTCCAAACGCGACGGCGGTCTGGGGCAGAAAGGTCCACGCCACCGATCCCGCCACCGCGATCGGCGCCAGCCGGTGCGGCAACGCGTGGAACAGATCCAACCAGTTCAGCAGCGAGCCGGCGGTCGTGCCGATCAGGACGAGGGTGAACAGCGCGACCCCGCTCGTGACACCGTAGGCGAGAGCGTTCAGCGTAAGCGGTCCGCCGATTACTGGCCACCGCTCCGGCAACCGGGCGAACACGGAGGTGCCCGCATGGACGGTCAGCACATTGAAGAGAACGCCAACAAGTGTGAACGTCGCGGCGATGCGCACGAACCAGCGGACGCGGGCGAACGACCCGGCACTCCGCCACACGATATGCACGATCACGACGATCGCCAGCAGCTCCAGGAGCACGACCGGGTTGCGGCCAACAAGGGCGGGAAGCATGGCCGCCCCGGCCCACACGAGCCAGGCGCGAGAATCGATCCGGGTCACGAGCGGCTTTGGCGCACGAGTCGGGCCCGCCAGATCGCGACCGTCCCCACGCCCGCTACGCCAGTCATGATCGCGGCCGCGGTCACCAGCTCGCGCCACGCAACCTCCTCCGACGGCTCCGGATGCCCTCCCTCGGTCACGGCCAGTGCTCCCGGCAAGGTGTTTGACGCCAAGACTCCGCCATCGACGCGCTCCTCGATGTCCAGGAGGGTGAGCGCGGGAAGATGCGGGGGCGCTCCGCTCCATGCCCAGCCATCGATGTCGCCGTCCCGAACATCGCTCTGGCTGGCACCGAGCGCGAACCGTTTCCAGTTCCCCGGTCCGTCCTGCCGCAGGTACTGCCAGAACGGCGACGCGCGGTCCGCCGTTTGGCAGAGGCGCGCGCGGCAGGGCTCGACTCCACAGCCAGTGTCTTCGATCGAGCAGACGCCCTCGCCAAGTCCCCCGAACGAGATCGAGACGAGGGACAATCCGCTTCGCTTCAAGAGCTCGATACCGGAGATCGATTCCTCGGTGAACGGCACCCACGCGTACGAGATGCGACCGTCTCCATAGTCGATGACAAGGCCGGCGGCGTGAGCCGGCTCCTGGGCCGCGACCGTTCCGTGCAGCCACGGAGCGAAGATGACACAGACGAGAGCCAGCACGACGAGCATGCCACGCCGTGGAGACGAACACGGCTTTGTGTCAACCATTGAGCGATGTCAGGCGGCGGGAACAAACGGAAGCGCCGCACCGGCCAGCGGCGGAATCGCCTGCACCGTGGCGAAGAGGTTGTCGCTCGGATCGTCGCTGGTATAGAAGAACGCGCCCGATTCGTTCTGGAATTCGATCAAGGCGGCGAGATGCGGATCGGCATTGGCGCCGGCCGCGATCAGGGCCTGTGCGACGAGGGCGGTCGAGTTGGCATCCGGGACCGACTCCGGGGCGTCGTCGAACGCCGCGGCTCCCTGGTCGTCGACTATCGTCGCCAAGTACGCGAACCCGTCCGTAACAAGCTGTGGGTCGTCGCCCTCGATCGCGGCGAGCGCCTGAATCACGACCGAGGTCGTGTTGCTGTCCGCCGCGTCCGAGTCTGGCAGGCCCTCGAAGCCCCACCCACCGTTGTCGGCCCGCGCATCGGCGAGCGCCTCGATCGCCGATGCGGGAACCTCGACCCCGGCGGCGTCGAGGGCGAGGAGCGAGAGCGCGTGGTCGTAGACGGTGTCGCCGTAAAATCCGGTGTCCGGGTTCTGGCTGTTCTCGACGATCGCCAGTGGGCTTACCCCGGCGAAATCGTCCACATTCTCACCGGCCGCGGCCAGCCCCAGCAGGAACTTGGCGGCTGGTCCGACGCCGTTCTGAATATAGACCAGGGCAACCTGCCCCGACTCGAGGTAGGCCACCGCGTCTTCGATCGAGGTTCCGGTATCCGCGCCTGCCTGCCGTGCCGCCGCCAGGGCGACGATCGCGTCGGCGGTGATCCCAGCGTCGCTCGTGCCCTCGAGCCCGGCAAACGCCCCATCAGCGGCCTGTTGGGAGATGAGCCATTCGACCGATGGCCGGAGGGTGACACTTGCCGGCGGCGTCGCCCCAGACGTTCCATCCTGGGCGAGCGCGACACCTCCACCGGCGGAGCCCAGGAACGTCAGGAAGGTGATCAGGATGAGCAAGGCACGCGACACTCGACGTTTGAAAGGCATACAACATCTCTCCTTCGATCCGCGGGCGATCTACCCTTCCCGCGGCTCAAATTTCCGATACCGACAGCCGGTCGATCCGTCTTCTCCCCACCGGTCACGCAAAAACCCGCTCTCGCGAGCGGGTTCGACGGGTGCGGATCAACCCTTGCCCGCGGCAAGTCCCGATCGGCGCATCCCTCTTCGTTCCGAATCGCCGCCATGATGGCGGGGAAGGATCGAAGCGTCATTCCCCTGATTCGCGAAGGGAACTCAACATCACTGGAGTGGGTGCTCTGACTTCGCCCGATGTTCAGGATCGTGCTCGAATCCCTCGATCAGGCGTCACAGTTGCGCGACAGCACCGGATTCGCACCGGCTTCCCCCTGTTCGGCTTCAGGTGCCGATGCCGACACGCTCCGCCTGTTCCAGATCAGGATCTTGAATTTTCGACTCGTGGAAAGCCGCGACATGACCTCCAGTCCGCTCCCATACTCCCACCGATCCGGACACCGTGTCAATCAACCGCCGGCTCGGCGCTCGCTCGCGGCGTCGCGCGGGAGTGGTAAGTGGTATAAGCAACGTGGGAGCGACACGGCTGGGTCAGGGAGTCACGAAGCTTGAGGCACGTCATTGGATGCAATGAACCTCATCGGAATGGGCATCGCGGCACTGTTCGCGGCGCTGTTCGGCAGCATGCTGGGTCTTGGCGGTGGGGTGTTCCTGGTTCCGCTGCTGACCCTGTTCTTCGGGATCGACCCGAAAGTCGCCGTCGGGGCGAGTGCCGTGTGCGTCGTCACCAACTCGGTCGTCGGTTCCTCAGTCCACATGCGAAGCGGCTTCACCAACATCCGGCTCGCCATGCTCCTGCAGACGACCACGGCCCTGGGAGCCATTGCGGGCGCCGCGATCGCGGTCAACGCCAACCCACGCGTGATCAACGCCGTGCTTGGGATCGTGCTCTTGTACGCTGCGATCAGCATGGTCCGGCAGCGACGCGTCCCAGTTCCCAACGCACCACCCAATGCGCCCGATCCTCTCGGACTGCGGGGCTCTTACCAGGACCGTGTGACCCGCCAAACAGTCGCTTACGTGCCCCAACAGCTGCCGCTGGGATTGACGATCAGCGGGGGATCGGGCGTCCTGTCCGGCATGCTCGGAATCGGGGGCGGGGTGATCCAGGTTCCCCTGATGAACCTGCTCATGAAGATTCCGGTCAAGGCCGCCGCCGGAACGAGCTCGCTGATGGTTGGGATGACCGCCGTAGCGACCGCCGCCATCTTCTATTCGCAGGACAAGCTCGATCCGCGAGTGGTGGTGCCGTGCATGGCCGGGATTTTCCTCGGCGCCCAGATCGGCTCCCAGATCACGCGGCGACTGGCGACCCAGCGCCTGGTGATCGTGTTCGTGCTCGTGCTGGCCTACCTCGGGCTGTCGCTCGTGCTCAAGGCGCTTGGGATTGGGCTTCCCGGCCAGCAGTGATGGAGCCTCGATGACTCCACCAGTTCCGGAAGAATCGACCATCGTGGCCGATCCGCTCGTCTCGCGGGCGACCGCTGTGTTTCGAGCCGGATTCTGGAGCTCGCTGGCTCTACTGACCGTCGGGGTGTGCCTGCTGGCGGTGAGGTCGGAGTCGCTGCCGTCCCGGCTGGTGCCACTGGAAGCGGTCGTTTCCGGCCTGCTCAAGGGCTCGTCGGACAGTTTCATTACGCTCGGGATCATGACGATGATCCTGACCCCGGTGGTCTCCACCGTCGCGATTTGCCTGACGTTCGTTCAGGCGCGCGACCGCCGCTACGCGATGCTGTCGTCTATCGTCCTGCTGATCCTGATCCTCTCGATTTCGCTCTCGCTCCGCTGACGCAGGTGAGTCACCGTTTGGGAATGAGGCGGAGGAGACGATCGTCGATTGGGGGCGTCCGCTGCCGGACCCGTTCGCTTCGCTTCAGGGCGGGCGCGCGCGACCAGGCTTCCCATGAAACGATTTGTGTCGATGTCCGCTAGCCCACCCCTACAGATGGCGAGCGTGGCGGGTTGGTCTACAGACGCTGGGGAAGCGCTGAACACGGGTCGGCTTCTGTGCGCGCTCTCGCCAGTTGTCGGGTGCTCGATCAGTTACCGTAAACGGGAAGCTCGATCACGATCAGACCCTCTTCGGGCGCGATCCGCAAGACATACTGGGGATGATTGGGGACGAGGATTTGGTCGCCGGCGCTCGCCCCATCTGGCGTGATCACGAAGACATCGTGGGCACCGGTCTCCATCAGGTCGGTCACGGCGCCGAGGTGCGCACCCTTACCGTTCACCGCCTGGAGCCCGACGAGCTGAAAGAGGAAGTACTCCCCTTCCTCCAGCGGTTTCGCATCCGAGGCGGGGATCCGGACCGGCAGGCCACCGAGTGCCTTGCCGTCTTCCGGGGTGTTCACCCCTTCCAGATGGATGATCGCGATCGGTGGCTGGAGCCGCGCCTCGCTCACCGTCACCGGTTCGCGGCTGTCGCCGAGGTACACCCGCGTCAGTGTCAGCACATGCTCGGGATGATCGGTCAGGAGGCGCATCTTGAGGTCTCCGTTCACCCCATGCGTACCGGCGATCCGGCCGATCGTAAGCCACACATCGGCGAGCGGAGTATTGGGATCGGGGCCACGTGTCTCGGCGAGGGAGCGCGGGGGACGCGGCGCCTTTCGCTGCGTCGCGGGCGGTCGCCGCGGGCGCTTACCGTCCGCCGGTTCAGGGGTGACCGGGGTCCCGCCAGCGGCGGGCACGGCATCTTCGGCCGCGCAATCATCTGGTTTCGCTCGATCGGCCATGGGTTAGCTCTCGATGTCCAGACTCACACGCAGGTGATGGCGGGAGCCCGCGATCATGAGCGCGGTTCGAATCGCTTTCGCGATCCGCCCACCCCGGCCGATTACCTTGCCCAGTTCGGACTCTGGAAGGCGCACCTGAATCTGCACGAGCGAGCCCCGCTGATCCGCGACGACCGACACCTGTTCCGGAGCATCGACCAGATTCTCGACAAGGTAGATCACCAAACCGCGCAACGACGCGACGGTCTCGTCCGTCTCCGCCCGGAGAGCCGGGTCGTGAGGTTCCGGCGGGACAAGCGTTGCCGGCTCTATATCGGGATCGGAGCCTTCCGGTGCCGGATCGTTCGCGACAACCTTGTCTTCGTCGCCCATCGGAATCAGGAAACGGCCTCGACCGCGACGGCGTCAGACACTGGCGCGGCGGCCGGCTCAGCCACGGACTTGGCGGCGATCACCCCGGCCCGTGTCAGGAGGCCGGCGACCGTCTCGCTCGGCTGGGCACCAACGCCGAGCCAGTATCGAGCGCGGTCTTCATTGACCTTGACAGTGGCGGGCTCGGTCAAGGGGTCATAGTGACCGAGAATCTCGATGAACTTGCCGTCGCGCGGAGCGGTGTGCTCGGCGACGACGATGCGATAACTGGGGCGCTTCTTGGCGCCGGTGCGGCGAAGTCGCAGCTTGAGCACAACATACTCCTGTAATCGGTGCAAGACTCGGCAGACTCGATCCGGGTCATGTATTGGTGAAAAGCCATGGTTGATTTCGGAAGTGGGCCGAACGGCGCGGGTGTTCAACGACCTCCACCCGTCGGACCCGCGCTCCCTGGCTAATCCGCCACCATCCAACGAGGACGGAACGCGAAGAGCACACGACGACGAGCGCACGGATGCGACATGGCCAGTGAATCTACCATAGTTCCGGGGCGTCGGTCAAAGCGTGACCACTCCGCACGATGCCGTGGACACGCGCGTCGCGACTGCCTGACGCCTTCCGTGCCGAGGCGTCCTTTCGGATCGGTATGGTGCCTCATCGCAACGAGATCAGGAGGGAGACGCCTCGCTTACCGGGGGACTCTGGTACTGAGGCATTCGGCGAGAGGCATCTGCCTCGGTCCGGCAACAGGCCGCAACGACCGCCGTCGTCAGGCCTCGGGAGAATCCGAGGCGGCGAGCCCGGTCGACAATCTGGGATGGCTCATGGCGATCGACCAGCGCTTCGGCAACGACGAGACTCGGGCGGAGCGTGCGAACCTGTGGTTTTGACGGGACAGTCATGCTAGTCGTCTTCCTTTTCTGTGGAGCTCTTGAACCCAAGGCATCGCCAGCCCAGCGATACCGACACGCGAAAGCGGGGTGCCGTCGCGTGCTTCCCATCTCAGCGCACTTTACTGAATGCCATCTTAGCGATGTTAACGCGCCTTAGCAACCACTTTTGGCGAGCAGTCGAAAGACAGAGTGTACGTACACCTTGGATATTTTAGCCGTCAAGGAGCGTGTGACGTTCGGCACCAGCGGCTAGGGCAGCCATCAGGTCTTTTGCCTGCCTGCCAGCGTGCAAGCATGACGTGCCCGCATGCTTCAGTCGACGTCTGTGAACGATTCTTGGCCACGATGGATGCCGGTCTTCGAGTGGAGGACGTCGCCGCCATGTATCGGGTCGATCCATCCACCCTCCGCCGCTGGCGACGCCAGCGGGTCCGGATGGGCTCGTGTCACACATCGCCCCGCTCGGGTCGACCGCGTCGCGTCGATTGGGTGGACGAACCGACCCTGCGGTCGCAGGTGACCGCTTGCCCCTACGCCACATTGCCGAGCACTGTGCGCGGTGGAGAGAGCCAAGATGTACCAGTCAGCGTGCCGGCCATATGGCATTCGCCAAGCTCTTGCAGCGCCCGCGGGCCGTCAACGCCCGCAGGGCCGACACGGTGATGGCGGCGACCCGCGAGCTCCACCCCCGGAACACCGCCATTGATTCGCGCGTCTTTTTCACCCACGCCGGGTACTTCTTGTGATAACCGCCCTAGCCACCTGTGGGTCATGCGGGCGGAGCATGACGTCACCTGGACGGACTGACGGATGGCGGCGGATTCAGTGCTCCGGCCGGGCACACAACGTGGATGGGGCGCTTTGCTCCCCCGTTCCGTGTTTAATATCCGCTGTTGATTGCGAACGTGCAGGAAGGGATAGCCACGGCGATGACGATTTTGAACGCGTTTGACGACACGTCGGAGGCGGTCATTCGCGTGAGCCAGGTGGTCGCTCCCATTGAGGATTTCCCCGGGACCGTAATCGCCACCTATTCCATGTTGAAATTCGATTACCTCCTGCAGCACTACCCCTGCACCCACATCGCGACATTGAACGCGGCATGCGGGCCGATCCGGATTCACCGTATTGAGCACGATGGTGCCTCGTATGCCGCTTACCTCTCCCTCATTGGGGGACCAGCCGCCAGCGGGATCATGGAGGAGGTCATCGGCCTTGGTGCCCGCCGGTTCCTGTTCTTCGGATCGTGTGGTGTGTTGGACAATGACATCCTGTCTGGCCACATCGCGGTGCCGACCGCCGCCTACCGTGACGAGGGAACGAGCTATCACTATCTTGCGCCATCCGCCTACGTCGCTATCCCGACCGCGAAGCGCCTCGCGGGGATCCTGCGGGATCTCGACGTGCCGTATCACATGACCCGCACCTGGACGACTGATGCGATCTATCGCGAAACGCGCGGGAACATGGCAAAGCGCAGAGCCGAGGGATGTCGGGTGGTCGATATGGAATGTGCATCAACGGCCGCCGTCGCGCTCTATCGAGGCGTGGAGTTCTACCAGTTTCTCTATGGTTCCGACAGCCTCGATGGAGACGAGTGGGATCCAAGGGATTTTTTGGATCGCCACGATGAAGGGGACGGCGCCATCGTCGACCTCGCGTTCCAGATCGGCGGGAGACTGGCGTAACGGGTGAGGCTCGCCCCCTGTAGTGACACACGAAAGAGCCCGACCCGGAACTCCGGGTCGGGCTCTTTCACTCATGGCCACCTGGGAACCAGAGCGCTTTTTGGAAAGAACGGACCGCTGGCGAGGAGATTCCCTAGCACCGGACCTTGTGTCCGGCGCTATGGGTAAATGTTTCGAGAATCGCTGTAGATGACGGGTTTCGCCTGCTTCCGACCGGGGTCACCACTTATGTCCGTCAATGCTCGGGGCAGGAAGCGCGTCATGTACTCCCGGTAGGCGGCGTACTCGCTCGCGGTCCGATCCTCCGACCAGCCGAAGAACTGGGCACAGGCGTCGGCGCTGGCGTCGAGTGCGCCGAATCCCGCATCCTCATCGTAGCCAATCATCGAGCGGCGCATCAGCGCATCCGTCAGCGTCCGCGCCTTTTCAGAGGTGAAGCCGAAAACGACCCCCGCGGCGATCATTCCGGACCCGTCGCTCACGACGTTCCGCAGGTGAGGCTCCTCTTCCGCCAGCGCGACCACCTGGCGGGCACGAACGCCATAGATGCGCAGGAGACACTCCGCACTCCGCTGGCTCAGCCACGACGGGCGTTCGCGATGGAACTGGCGGGCGAACGCACTGAAGCGATCGACCCCGCCCGGCAAGGGAAGCCGGCCGGTACGCGACGCGGGCAGTGGCCGGTCCAGCTTCTTGCCGACCGCGTCGACGGTCTGCCGCGCCAGGTTGCGGAACGTCGTCAGCTTGCCGCCCACGATCGAGATCAACCCTTCCACATCGGGAGCGTGGTCGCGCACGATGTGACGGCGCGTGATCGCGCTTTCGACGCCAGCCCGCTGGTATGGCAACGGCCGCAGTCCGGCGTAGGCGTAGAGCACATCATGACGCTGGAGGTTGGCTCCCGGAATCGCGATGTTCGCTTCGGCGAGCAGGTAGGCGATCTCCGCCTCCCCGGGGACGATCCGGTCCGGGTCTCCCTCGTACCGGACATCCGTCGTGCCGATCAGGTAGAGACCATTCCAGGGGATGATGAAGTACGGTCGGCCGTCCTGTTTCGCCTCGATGTAGAGTGCGTCGTCAGGCGCGCCCGGAAAGGGCGCGACGATGATGTGACTGCCCTTGGTGCCACCAATGAGGCGTTCCGGTTTCTCACCGATCCCGAGCCCAGCCAGGACCGTGTCCACCCACGGACCCGCCACGTTGACCGTCACGGTGGCACCGGCGGCTCCCCGCTCGCCGGTGAGCTGATCGACGTAGCGAACGCCGCGCACCGCGTTGCCCTCGATCACCAGCTCATCGACCCGCGTATGGGTAAGGATTTCGGCGCCATGCGCGGCCGCGTCGAGCATGTTCTCGACCGAGATCCGCTCCGGAAACTCTATCTGGGCGTCGTAGTAGCGGGCCGCCGCCAGCAATCCATCGGAGTTCAGCCCCGGTTCATGGGCCAGCGCGCCCGCACGGTCGTACATCTTGTGTCCAGGAAGCGACTTCCCGATCGAGAGCAAATCGTAGGCGATCATCCCCAGGCGAATCATGAATGGGCCGCGCTTGTGATAGTCGTAGATCGGCAGCGTGAGCGCGAGTGGCCTGACCAGATGCGGGGCGATCCGCAGCAATCGCTCGCGCTCCATCAGGGATTCGCGGACCAGGCCGATCTCGGCGTACTCGAGGTAGCGCAGGCCGCCGTGGATCAGGCGGCTCGACCAGCTCGTCGTGCCCGCCGACACGTCCGACTTGTCGATCAGCAGCACACGCAATCCGCGCAGCGCGGCGTCTCGGGCGATCCCGGTTCCGTTGATGCCACCTCCGACGACGATCATGTCGAACGGGTCAGTGCGGACCTGAGCTTCCTGTCCGTGCGATGCCACCGATACCATCCTTGCCACTCGACGCAGTCGTCACGATCGTCCGCCCGTATGCTTCAAGGCCCCTCGCCCATACGCGGCGGTAATCATCATGCACACCAAGTCTAGCCGGACGCCGCGCCGCCATTGGTGCGGACGTGCCTGACCGCCCGATCGTCCGAACGACACCGCCGGGGTGACAACGCGCGAAACCTCCGTACAATGCCCCGGAATCCCGGAACAACGCGGCCACGTTCGTGGTCACATCCACAGGAGCTCGACCCACTCATGACAGGCCTCAAGGTAACGCTCGTCGGCGCCGGCAGCACCGTATTCGCGAAAAATCTGATGGGTGACATCATCAGCTTTCCGGCACTCGCGGACTGTACGATCTCGCTCTTCGATATCGACGAGGAACGCCTGCGAACGTCCGAGACCGTGGCCCGAAAGCTGGCCTCTTCGGCTGGCGCCGCGACCACAATCGACGCCACCACCGATCGGCGAGCGGCCCTTGCTGGCGCCAGCTATGTGATTTGCATGATCCAGGTTGGCGGGTACAAACCGGCCACCGTGACGGACTTCGAGATTCCAAAGAAATACGGATTGCGCCAAACCATCGCCGACACCCTCGGAGTCGGCGGGATCATGCGCGGGCTGCGCACGATCCCGGTGCTGATCGACATCTGCAAGGATATGGAAGAGGTCTGTCCGGACGCGCTTTTCCTGAACTATGTCAATCCCATGGCGATGAACTGCTGGGCCATCGCGCGCGGCAGCGCGATCAGGACCGTCGGTCTGTGCCACAGCGTTCAGGGCACCGCGCACGAACTCGCCAACGACATCGGCGTGCCGGTCGAGGAAATCAACTTCACCTGCGCCGGGATCAATCACATGGCGTTCTACCTCAGCTTCGAGCGCGATGGCGAGGATCTTTACCCCGCCATCCGCCAGGTCGAAGCCGAGGGGCGCGTGCCCGACGGCAATCGCGTGCGATACGAGATGCTGAAGCGGACGGGCTTTTTCGTGACCGAGTCCAGCGAGCACTTCAGCGAGTACACCCCCTGGTTCATCAAGCGCGACCGGCCGGACCTGATCGAGCGGTTCAACATCCCGTTGGACGAGTATCCCCGGCGCTGCGAGCGGCAGCTGGAGAGCTGGGGAAAGATGCGGGCGCGATACGAGGGATTGGAGCCGATCGCGCACGTCCGAAGTCACGAATACGCCTCTCGCATCATCCTCGGACAGGAGACCGGCACGCCCCAGGTGATCCATGGCAATGTCCCGAATCATGGGCTGATCGCGAATCTGCCGGAGGGGTGCTGCGTCGAGGTTCCGTGCCTGATCGATCGCAACGGCCTCCAGCCGGTCGCGATGGGCACGCTGCCGCCGCAGCTCGCGGCGCTGATGCAAACGAATATCAACGTGCAGGCGCTGACAGTGGAAGCGGCTCTGACCGGCAAGCGGGAGCACATCTACCACGCCGCGATGCTCGATCCCCACACCGCCTCCGAGCTCGACCTCGATCAGATCTGGCATCTCGTTGACGACCTGATCGACGCCCACGGCGACCTGCTCCCCGCCTACCAATGAGCACCGCGGAAAGAGCCCTGGGTGGTCGGCACGGCGCGGTCGTCTGCCGCATTCGACCTGGCAAGCCGGTAGGGGCAACCCGGAGCCTGCCCTGGAAGAGTCTGGTCGCCCGGCGCAATCTTGCGTCATCCGATGCCTTCGGCCCGTCCCCGCGCCGCCATCGGCAGGGGCGACCCTGTGTGGTCGCCGGGTGCTAGGCGGAGACCGGTCTGGTGGCGGAGGCGGTCCCGTCTCCACGCTTCCAGGGCAGCCACGCAGCGCTACCCCTACCGGTGTTGCGGGCGTTCGGCGCGGACCGGCCCGGTCGCGGAGGCGATCCCATTCCACGCCCCCACCCTGTCTGGTCGCCGGGGCGTCACCATGCCCATGCCGCAAGGGAAGGTTCCAGGCTGCCGCTACCGGGCTGGGGACAGCGACCGGCCTACCGCAACCCGCCACGCGTCGTAGCGCGACGCGCGCTCGTCCGCCGACCAGGTTGGCTCGAACCGGCGATCGACCTCCCAGGCGTCACGCACCTCCTCGCGGTCTCGCCACACTCCGGCGCCAAGCCCGGCGAGATAGGCCGCCCCCATCGCCGTCGTTTCGATGTTCTTCGGCCGGACAACCGGCACGCCGAGCACGTCGGCCTGGATCTGCATGAGCAGGTCGTTCCTGGACGCTCCCCCATCGACCCGCAGCTCCCCAAGCTCGATACCGGAATCGGCCCGCATCGCATCGAGCACATCCCGGCTCTGGAAGGCGATCGCCTCGAGCGTGGCCCGCGCGATGTGCGCCGCGGTCGTGCCACGGGTGATCCCGGTGATCGTCCCCCGCGCCGCCGCGTCCCAGTACGGCGCGCCGAGCCCCACCAGGGCGGGGACGAACGCCACCCCCTCGCTGTCCGGCACCGACCCGGCCAGGGGCTCGACGTCGGTGGCGGCGCGGATGATCCCCAGCCCATCGCGCAACCACTGCACCGCAGCTCCGGTGACGAAGATCGCGCCTTCGAGCGCGTAGTCGACCCGGCCCTCGATTCCCCAGGCGATGGTTGTCAGGAGCCGGTGCGGGGACGGCATCGCCTCCGCTCCGGTCTGCATCAGGAGGAACGATCCGGTGCCGTAGGTGTTCTTCGCCTCGCCGGGCGCAAAGCACGCCTGCCCGAAGAGGGCGGCGTGCTGATCCCCGGCCACCCCGGCGATCGGGATCGCCCGCCCCAGCAGGGCAGGGTCGGTCTCTCCCAGCATCTCGGCGCTCCCCCGAACGTCCGGCAGGAGTGCGGGAGGGATGCCGAGATCGTCCAGCAGCGGGCCCGACCAGCGCAGCGCGCGGATGTCGTAGAGCATCGTGCGCGAGGCGTTCGAGTAATCCGTGACGTGCGTCGCGCCGCCGGTAAGGTTCCAGATCAGCCAGCTATCGATCGTGCCCACCAGGAGCTCCCCGGCCTCGGCGCGCCGCCGCCACACGGGGTCCTGATCCAGCAGCCACGCGATCTTGGTCGCCGAGAAGTAGGCATCCGGCACCAGGCCGGTGATCCGCTGATACGTATCTGTCAACCCGCGCGCGGCGATCCCCTCGACCAGGGTCGCGGTCTGGCGGCTTTGCCAGACGATCGCGGGTGCGACCGGCTCCCCTGTCGTCCGGTCCCACAGCACGGTCGTCTCGCGCTGATTGGTGATTCCGATCGCCGCAATCTGGCTCGCGTCCGTGCCACTGGAGCGCAACACCCGGTCGATCACGGAACGGGTGACGTTCCAGATGTGGGTCGCGTCCTGATTGACCCAACCGGGACGCGGGTAAATTTGCTCGATCTCTTGTTGCTCGGTCGCGATCACCTTGCCAGACTCGTCGACGAGCAGCGCCCGGCTCGATGTCGTCCCCTGGTCGATCGCCAGGATGCGTCGTTGACTGGACACGCGCCCTCCCTGTCCTCTCTCGAAAGCACCCTTGCGAGGGCCACCGTCTGATCGTCGCCCACCGGCTCAGATCAGGGCGACGGCGCTGAACCCCTGGACGAAGAACCAGGCGGCGAAGCCAAGGATCACGACGCCACTGATCCCGGTAATCCATCTCATGCCTTGGCCGGTAACGAATCGGCTCGCGATCCGGGCCAGGAGCGCGATGGTCGTCACCCATTCCAGCAAGCCGAGGAAGACGCCCCCCACCAGCACCGGCGCGCCGGCACGCCCTACCCGGTCCACCGCCTCGGCGACGAGCGCCGCCCCTACCGAGAGCCAGTAGACGATGCCCATCGGGCTGAGCGCGGCGATCAGCAGGCCAGTGACGTAGCTTCGCCCGGGATGTGGTGCCGCAACGACCCGCTCGGGCTTGCTCGACAGTGCCGCCCGCAGGCTGTTGACACCGACGATCGCCAGCATCACCCCACCGGCGAGGAACAGCGGCACGCGCAAGGCAGGGCTGTCGGCCAACGGGGTCAGCCCGCTCACGACCAGCAGCGCGTAGAGCGTATCGACCGACAAGGCGCCGAGACCTACGAGCCATCCGCTGCGAAACCCGAACCGGATCCCGCGATCGATGATCTCGATGTTGATCGGCCCGATCGGCGCCGCGAGGGCGACCCCGATGAACATTCCATAGAGCACGAGCCCGAGGATGTCCGTCACCGACAAGGCGTTTCACCACCATCTTCGCGTTTCGGGGACTCGCGCACCATAGCTTCCAGGGCATCTCCTCATGCAATGGGCAATGACCACCGCGGTGCTTTCCGATCGTCGTCTACGCCGCCAGCCTGGTCGAATCGCGACGGCATGACGACGTCCCCGCGTCAAGCGCTACACCGCGTTCGTGACTATAATGCCTTGAACTTCCGGAAGAACACGGCATCGGCATGATCTCCAGAGGTCATCGGTTGCACGTTCCAACCCGATGGATCGCCTCACCAGGCTCCGCGGCGGCCCCGGACCAGAACCCGGAGTCGTCATACAACGAAGGGGACGCGTTGATGAACGACCGACCTGAGGACGAGCGGCGCGGGGACGATGCCGGCACGCGGCGCCCCGCGCATGATCCATATCGCCAGCCGGACCGCCAGCCGGATCGGCAACCAGGTATGGAGCGTTCCCGCGACACGCCGCCCGACGCGCCCCTGGCTGACGAGCGGGACCCCGAAGCATGGGCCGACGACATCACGGAAGATCGCGACGGGAGCGACTCGATTCCTGAGTCGCCGACGATGACCGCGGGTTCCATCCGTGCGGATCACCCTGAGGCTCGCACCGAGGAACCGGATCCGCTGGAGCGGCCGCTGGATGGCGAGTTCTCCTCCCTCTCGCCCAGTTCCGGGCCAGCCCCCCAGTCAACGCCATCGTGGACGTCCGTCAGGGACTCCGACTCACCCCGACCCGAGACACTGCCGGACGCGGAGACGACCGACGCTGGGGACACCAATCTCCCCTTCGGGTTCTCGTCCGAGCGGGTCTACAACGATCCTTCGGCGGAGCCGGAGGAATCGCCCGGGTCCAGGCTCATCCGGGTCGAAGGCTCCAGCGATGCCGCCGATGCCGCTCCATTCCAGGGCCGGAGCGACGACGCCGACTCGACGAAGGGGGGTGGTCTGAGCGGGAACATCGATTCCGCTCGCGAGGCGATCACCACCAAGAGATCTTCACCCGCCGATAGCGATGACCCCGCCGAGCAATCTTCTGGCGCCACGTTCCTTGACGTGGAAGACCGTCGTGCCGACGCCACATCATCGACGTCCGATTCCATCGACGACGACGAACCGTTCTCCGTGACTTCCAGCGGTGACGCCGCCAAGACGTCCCGCGGAGCTGGGTTCCTGGGAAGCATCGGAGCCGCCGTCGACTCGGCCCGTGAGGCTATCACGTCCAAGGCGTCGCCGGTCACGGACAGCGACACAGAGCCCGCGGACACGCCGACCGCCACGAGCGAGTCGCGTGCCGACGGCCTGCTCGCCAGGTTTCGGGGGGAGCCGGGCGACCTCCTCGATCCCTCGCTGCGGGCCGCGACAACGGTTCCGCAGCGGATGGTGCTGGCCGGTGGAGCGCTCGCCATCTTCCTGTCGCTGCTCTCGAACAACGCGGGCCTGGCGCTGATCGTGGCGAGCGCGATCGTGCCGGTCTCGATCGCGCTCACGCTCAACCAACGCGATCTGTTCGAGAGGGAATCCACCCTCGCGATCTGCGCGGTAGGCGCCGCCGGTCTCGTGGTCGGGGTGGTCGTCTCTCTCGTCTCGTCCTGGATCGCCAGCAGCAACTGGTTCTCCTACGGCACGCTCAATTATGGCGCCGCTGGCTTCGGCGGGCGGTTCGCCAACCTCGCCGGCACGGCCCCATTCAGCGTCTGGCTCCTGACCGGGCTGCTTCTGCCGCTGCTCGGCCTGGCCGCGGTCGTCGCCCTGCCGATTGCGATGCGCCGATGGCCGCAGTATCGCAACGAGGTCATGGACGGCGTCATCTTGTGTGGGACGTCGGCCGGCGGTTTCGCGATCGGCACGGCGATCGTCTACTGGGCGCCGATGGTACCGGCGAGTGGTCCGCAAACCGATGTCGCGGACTGGACGCTCACGACGCTCGGCGTCGCCTTGCTCCGGCCGATCGTGATCACGCTCGCGGGTGCGATGCTTGGCGCTGGTATCTGGAAGTACGCATCCACCAGGACACTCACCGCTCTGTTCCTGCCCTTGCTCGGAAGCGTCGGGGGAATGCTTCTGCTGAGCCTTGGATCCCTTGAGTTCCAACCATCGGGTTTGTGGTCAGAAGTGGTGTGGACGGCCCTGGTCGCGATCGCGTCGTTCATGATCTACCGCCTGGTCCTGAATGCGGCAATCGCGTCAGACCGCTCGGTCGTCGGTGAGCATCAAGCGCGAGTCGTCTGCCCCAGCTGCCGCCGGATTACCCCAGCCGGCGCGTTCTGCGCCCATTGCGGCTCAGCGCTGGAGCAGGATCCGGCTCAAGCGCCGCCTGCCTGGCAGGCTCCGTGATTTCGCTGCCTTGGCCGTCACCGATGCCGCTTGCGAGGGCGGCCACGACACGGAATGATGGTGCACACCGACCGGATGGACCAGTAAAGCTCTCAGCCCGGTATTTCGGACGCTCTGACCGCGATCAGGGATGCGCGAGCAACGGGGTGCTTTCCGCGCGCGTCGCGGTTGTCAGCACGTCGAGAAACGCCTCGTCGCGCTCGCTCCACGGTCGAACGTCGAAGATCTCGCAGCCATCGTCCTGCTCGATGGGCCTGTCCAAGAGCACCGCGACGACGCGCAGCTTGTTCCGGAACAGGACCGTCAAGAGCGTCGGCCATGATCGGTCCATCAGGTGGTCGCGACCGTTCAGCTTCGCCTTGGGGACATCCCCGCTCATCGTGATCAAGCGCCCCGCGCTGGAATCACGCGAGCTGATGATCCTGTGCTCAGATTCGTGCGAAGCGCAAATGGACAGTCGAACCGCGCCGTGCGACAGCAACAGCTCGGCGCCAGAGTTGTTGTATTGCACCACGCCATGGGTTACGTCGCGACTCGTGGCACAGATTATGCGCTTGAGTCGTTGGATCGAGATCAGGGCAACCGCGAGTCCAGGCACCTTTCCCCCGGTCTCACCTTTCAACGTGGAATATCGAACCGGTTGTAGTAATGGCTGCCGTTCCAAATTGAAGGAACTCACTCCATGCACCGAGTCGATGTGCTCCATGGCGTTGGCCTTTTCACGACTGACGGGCCGTGTCTCGCCGGATCGACCGCGCGAGATTGGGATCCGCGTCACGATGGCCATATTTGGACATCGCTTTCTACCAAACGTATTCTGGCCCCAGAGCCTCCCGGGTCTATGCAACGATGTATTTCGTGTTGCCTTCGGTGAGGATGATGAACTGAGTATCGCCGAGAACCCTACGCTGTGCATCGCGAATTTCACGTAGTTTCGATAGTGACCGGGCAACTCGTCTACGTAAACGACGGTAGACCCCCGTCATCGGCACGGCTTCGGCGAAGAGCTCGACACGCACCGCCGGACATCAGTCCCTTCCGGAGTGGGGGTCGACAGGCGGCGCGATGCGGTATCCGAGCGGTCAGGCGGAAAGCACTACCGGTGTCTCATCCCGGAAGGCGGTGATTGGAGCCGGTACGTCGATCGTCAACGTGTCGTCGCTGACCTCGTCGTCAAGGCCAGCGAGCGCCTCATGCAGCGCCAAACCATGGCGATGGATATGAGCCAGCTCGACCGCGGTGATGGTCTGGTAGCCGTCGCTCAATGCCTGCTCCGGATTGGGATGGACTTCCACCATCAGCCCGTCGGCACCAGCGGCCAGGCCGGCCATCGCCATTCGCTTCACCAGTGAGCGTCGGCCGGTGCCATGGCTCGGATCGACGATCACCGGCAGGTGCGACACTTCCCGGATCGCGGGCACGATGTTCAGATCGAGATTGAACCGGAAGGCCGCGTCGAACCCCCGGATTCCGCGCTCGCACAGGACGACGTTGGGGTTGCCACTTGCCATGATGTATTCCGCGCTCATCAGCAGCTCCTCAAGCGTCGCGGAGAATCCACGCTTGAGCAGCACCGGCGTGGCGCACTGGCCGATCCGCTTCAGGAGCGGAAAGTTCGCCATGTTCCGGGAGCCGACCTGAAGCATATCCGCGTAGGCGGCGACGACCTCGACCTGATCCGGCTCCATTACCTCGGTCACGACCGGCAATCCCGTTTCCTCGCGGGCGGCGGCGAGGTGTCGCAGCCCCTCGACACCGAGCCCCTGGAACGAGTACGGCGAGCTGCGCGGCTTGAAGGCACCCCCGCGCAGCATGGTGGCTCCGGCCGCCTTCACCGAGCGAGCGATGTCCACCAGGGTTTCCCGCGACTCGATCGAGCAGGGTCCCGCCATGATCACCGGTGCGCCACCCCCTATCTTCACGCCGCCGACATCGACGACGCTGGAGGCGCGGGCCTCCAGGCTGGCGAGCATGTATGGCTTGTGGACTGCCTGGATCGAATCGATGCCGGGAAGGTCGCCCAGGAGCGCGGGCAGCACCCCCGCGATCGCGACGACCTCGCCGCCCCGGCCATTTGCCATGGCCTGGGCGGCGAGCCCGCGTTCGGCGGCGGCGAGCAAGAGTGCGGACCGGGTCGATTCAGGTGCCCCGGGAGAGATCGTGATCAGCATGTCGGTCTCCTGTCGTGTCTCGTCGTGCCGTCGGTTGTCGTCGCGTTCGCGTGCCGGCCCACTCGAGGGCAGTATTCCGGCAAACAAAAAACCGAGGCATGTGCCTCGGTTCCCCCTTTAAGATGCGTTCTGGTGTTAGGCGGCGATCAGCACGATCGCCCCACCAGCGCAGCCTGGGGGCCGGTAAACCAATAGGAATAGAACGACGCGAAAAGGCGCGACGCACCGGAGGTGGCCACGCTTGCCGATCGTGCTTCTCCTGGTGTGTCGGTCGGTGTCGTTCTCATTGCGAGTGCAGCGTACCGGGTACACCCATTCGCTGTCAAGGCGTTATCTTCGATCCGAAGCCGTGCCGTTCCCAGATCGGTTGGGCGGTGGTAAGTCACTTGCGGGAGATGCCATGGTAGTCGATCATGATGTCTATCCGGCCTGAGGGCTGGCGGTTCGCCCGTTTCGGACGTCCATATCGCACGAGAGGAACTGTGTTCATGGCTTTTCAACTCCCCCCCCTTCCGTATGCGTTCAACGCGCTCGAGCCGCATATCGATGCGCAGACGATGGAAATCCATCATGACAAGCATCACGCCACCTACGTCCAGAAGCTGAACGACGCCGTCGCCGGAACGCCATTCGAGAGCATGACCCCGGGCGATCTGATCAGGAACCTGAATCAGGTGCCGGAGGCGAAGCGCACCCCGGTCCGGAATAATGGCGGCGGGCACGTCAACCACACCTTCTTCTGGGAGCTCCTGACTCCGGGTGGCGCCACCGCGCCCACCGGCGCCTTGGCCGCGGCGATCGACGAGACCTTCGGCGGGCTGGACGGGCTCAAGGAGAAAGTCAACGCCGCCGGCGCCAATCAGTTCGGCTCCGGCTGGGCCTGGCTCGTGGTCGATGCCAGCGGGAAGCTCGATGTGGTCGGGACACCGAACCAGGACAGCCCGCTGACGACCGGCCACACCCCCGTGCTGGGCGTCGATGTCTGGGAACACGCCTACTACCTGAAGTATCAGAACAAGCGCCCAGCCTATCTCGACGCGTTCTGGAACGTCGTTAACTGGGATGTCGCCGGGAAGAACTTCGCTGCCGCGTCAAAGTAACCGCCGGCGCCATCCCCATGCACAAGCAAACACCACCGCGGAGCGTTCCGTGGTGGTGTTTGCTTGTGCACAATGCGCGAAACGATCAACCCGACCCAGCGTGCGCCATTTGACGACAAGGCCCAGCTTGCGTAGGGTTGAAAGACCACACTGGTGAGGATCGACACGTCGACCGACATGAGGAGCGAGCGCCAACGATGCCCCCCACCCAACCATCTTCCCGGAAGCGGCTCTTCATCCTTTGGCACGACGCTCGCCAGCAACGGAACCCGGCGCTGATCAGGGTTCTGGCGCTCGGTCTCAGCCTCCTCCTGGCGGTTGCCTCGATCGTCGGCGTCCTGGCCCAGGGCCTTGGGCCGGCCGGGCCGTCTCCGGCGCAGGGCAACGCGTCGGTGATCGCCCAGGGCGTCGCCCAGATCCGGGATGTCGATACGCGCTGGAGGATCGCCGCGTTCAGCGTCGAAGCTGGTTCGGCTCCCATCGCGGTACGGTACCCCGCCTTCGTCCTGGGGGGCACGACACCACTGCTCGTCACGGATCTCAACGCCGGAACCCGGCAGCGTGTGGCCCCGGGCGAGGGCGCGTTCATGACGCCGGGCCAGATGATCCGGCTCGAGACGTTCGGGCCTCCCGACCAGTTCACCTTGCTGGAACTTTCCCCCGCCGATACCTCGGTCAGCATGGGCGTGCTCGGCGGTGAGAGTGGGCCGTTCGTGCCCGAGCCCGGTATCCGCGATCTCGACCTGATCCGCACCGTCGGCGCGGCCGGCGACGAATCCACATTGGACGCGGGCGCCGGCCCGACCCTCCTCCAGCTTGGCGCTGGTCAGATCACCGTCACCAGCGACGACGATACCCCCGTGACGCTCTACGCCGGGCAGGCGCAGGCGTTCGATGGCCCCCTCTCGATCGAGTCGGGCCCGGATGGGGCGACGTATGTCGCCGCCTACATCGGTGCTGTCGTCGAGTTCGGTGACCTTGGCACCCCTGGCGCCACGCCGCTGGTGGACGAGGCGACGCCGTCCGCGCCGCGCGCCGGCACCGTCCTCGGCTCGACTCCGGCGTCAGCGACGCCAGGGACGCCAGGGACGCCACCAGTCGACGCCGCCGGCGACCCGGATGGGGACGGCCTGACCAACGCCCAGGAAGCAGAGCTGGGGACCAACCCCAACCTCGCCGATAGCGACGACGACGGGATCAACGACGGCGAAGAGGTGGACACCTATGGCACCAACCCGCTGAATCTCGATACCGACGGCGACCAGTTCTACGACGGCGGCGAGGTCATTCGCGGCACCGATCTCCTGGAAACCGATTCCGACGGCGACGGGCTGACGGATGGCAACGAGGAGTACACCACCGGAACCGATCCGGTCGAATCCGATTCGGATGGGGACGGCGTGGATGACGGTCAGGAGATCGACGACGGGACCGATCCCCTCGACGCTGACGATCCCGCGGACGAGGAGCCGACCGCCGAGCCCACGGAAGAACCCGCCGAAGAGGCCGAGCCGGAGCCGACCGCCGAAGCCGAAGAGGACACCGGTGGAGACGAAGGGGGAGGCAGCCTCGATCCCGACGGCGACGGGCTGACCAACAGCCGGGAAGCCGCCGCCGGGACCGATCCGCAGGATGGGGACACCGATGGCGACGGCGTCAACGACGCCAACGAGGTCGACTTCGGCTCCGATCCACTGGACGAGACCAGCTTCCCGTAGCGGCTGACCGCACACGATACGGGACGGATACAAGGGGCGGAGGTTCGATATGAAACCTCCGCCCCTTGTCCATGCCATGCGTTTCACGATCCGGGAACTGACGATACGGCCCGCGGTGCGCTTCGCGCTACGGCGAGCTGTCCTTGACCGTGAGCTCGCCCGTAATGAGCCGCGCCCCGCGATTGTAGGTGAGGTAGCTGAAGACCCACTGCGCGATCACCAGCAGCCGATTCCGGAGACCGACCATGAATAGGACGTGGACTACCACCCACGCCAGCCAGGCCGGGAACCCCGCGAACTTGAATCCCTTGATCTCGGCGACCGCCTGATTCCGCCCGATCGTCGCCATGCTGCCGCGGTCCTTGTAGTCGAACGGCTCGTACGGCTCCCCGTTCGCCGCCCGCGCGATGTTGGCGGCGGCCCACTGACCCTCCTGCAGCGCGACCGGCGCGACACCGGGAAGGGGTTTGCCTTCGGCATTGCGCACGCTCGATGCATCGCCGATCACGAACAGCTCGGGATGCCTGGCGACGTGCAGCGCGCGCTCGACCGGCACCCGGCCGGCGCGATCCAGCTCGGCGATCTCCTCCAGCGCGCGCGTCAACGGCGAGACCTGGACCCCCGCCGCCCAGATCACCGTGGCCGCCTCGATCCGCTCGTCACCGATGTTGACGCCGTTCTCGTCGATCGCGGTGACGAGCGAATTGGTCCGCGTCACCACTCCGAAGCGCTTGAGATCCTTTTCCGCCCGCGCCGAAAGTTTCTCCGCGAACATTGGCAGGATCCGGGGCAACCCTTCGAGCAGCAGGACCTTTGCCTGCCGAGGATCGATCGTCTTGAAATCCTTCGCCAGCGAGTGATTGGCGATCTCGCCGATTGCGCCGGCCATCTCGACACCGGTCGGACCGCCGCCGATCACGATGAACGAGAGCAGCGCCGCCCGTTTGGCCGGATCATCCTCCCGCTCCGCCCGCTCGAACGCGATCAGAATCCGCCGCCGGATCTCCAGCGCGTCCTCGATCGTCTTCAATCCCGGAGCGAGGGACGCCCACTCGTCGTGACCGAAGTACGAATGCGTCGCGCCGACCGCCACGATCAGGAAGTCGTAGTCGATCGTGAGCCCGTCGGAGACCACGACCCGCTGGCCCTCGATGTCGATCTTCTCGACTTCGCCGAGGATCACACGGACGTTCTTCTGCCCGCGCAGGATTCCTCGAATCGGCCGCGCGATGTTGGCTGGCGAGAGCTGCGCGGTCGCTACCTGATACAGGAGGGGCGCAAACACGTGATGGTTGCGCCGGTCGATCATCGTGACCGTGACCGGAGCATCGGCCAGCCCCTTGGCCGCGTTCAACCCGGCGAAGCCCCCGCCGATGATCACCACCCGAGGCGTCGCCGTACCCTTCATCGAAAGCGTCGGTTTCATCGTCTCGGCTACCGAGACGAACTGCTCGACCCCTGGTCCCGAGGAATGATCCGTCAACGTCATGTTCCTGGATTCTGTCAATGCCACCCTGTACTCCACGTTTCCTGAGTTCGGCCCGCGCGCCCCCGACCTGGGGGATGTATCGGTGTGTCGCGCCATGTCCCCAACGCGTGGCAATGGCCGCGTGCGCCGCCAAGCATAATGCTCCCGGCAAGGTAGCAACGCGGCGCCCCGTGGCGCAAGACATAGAACTCCCCGATCGCTGAGCACAATGCCGCGATCGCCCCCGGGCTCGTCGCCTTGACCTTTTGTTGACGCCGCCGCTCGTCCCAGGCGGCACACTTGGACGGGCCGTGATTGGCACGGGCGACCGTGATCCGGCAGGGACTGAAGGCGGCGGCACACGGTGTGCGGCATTCGTGTTAGTCAACGACGGACCCCGAAACGATACGCGGCATTCACGACACAGCCGTCGCTCGTGCGGCGGCATTGGAGGAGCCAGACATGTCACCGACACAACCATCCCTTTCCCGTCGAGACCTGCTCTCCCGGAGCGCTGCGCTCGGCGCTAGTGCGGCCCTGACCGGGTCGCTCGTCGATGCGGCGGCTCAGTCGACTCCGGCCGCGTCGCCTGTTGCATCGCCCGTCGCGTCGCCTGTCGCATCGGCGGAGTTCATCGCTGCACAGGATGCGCTGATCGCCGAACTGCAATCCCAATCCGGCAAGCGGTTGCGCATCCTGAGCGCCGTGGTCGGCGGCAAGACGCCCGAAGAGGACGCCCTGTTCGAACAAGAGATCACGCGGCTCACGAACATCGAGGTCGAGCTGGTCCACCCGACAGCGGACTACGACGAGAAGCTGCTCGCCGATCTCGCCGCCGGCGTCCAGTACGACCTGATCTACATGAACAAGAACCAGATGGATGTGCTCGTCGATCAGGAAGTCCTGACCGACCTCACGGCCCAGATCGCGGGCTCGGCGATTCTCAGCGATCCGACCGTGATCCCGCCCGCCGAGCTGGACCTGGTGCGCTACCCGGACGACACCTTCTACAGCGTCTTCAACAAGTTCGAAGGGGCCAGGATGCCGACCGTCCGCCAGGACTGGATGGACGCTCTCGGTCTCGAGACCCCGACCACGCTCGACGAGTTCCATGAGGTTCTTGTCGCGTTCCGCGACCAGGATCCGGACGGCAACGGCGCGGCCGACACCTTTGGCCTCTCAACCGCCGGGGTCTACGACATCCAGCCATTCATGAGCGCCGCCGGGGTGTATCCGGGCTATGTCGATGTCGACGGCGCGCGGACGATCCCGTACGCGACCGAGGCCGCGATCCCGGTCTACGAATGGCTGGCAAATCTCTACGCCGAGAAGCTGCTCGACCCGAACTTCGCGACCAACGAGACGGCCGACATGCGCAACATGTTCCTGACCGACAAGGTCGGGATGGTCACATACTGGGACACCTGGGTCGGCCTCTTCAATAACACCCGCCTGACCGAGGATCCGAACACCACATTCGTCGCCAAGGGCATCCCCGGCGCGACCGCGCCGGATGGCTCGATCATCATCAGCCGGGGCCAGCCCAGCGTCTGGACGATCCCGGTCAACGCCCAGGATCCGGAGACCGCCTTCCGGTTCCTCGAATGGTGGAACACGATTCCCGGCATCACGCTCGGCACGCTCGGCATCCTCGACCACGACTACACGGTGACCGGCGGCACCTACGCGCTGACCGCCGTTGGCACCGAACACGGCATGGACCACGGCAGCCCGACCCCCTACAACACGAACTGGGTCAACCCGATCGGCACGCTGCCGGGCCTCGTCGAAGCCCAGGCGATCTCGGTGGAGCACGGCTACCTCGCCGTCGCCGGGCCGGACTTCACGCCCAAGGTCGAGCCGATCCTCGAAGAGTTCATCATCAAGGCAATTCTCGGCGAGCTGACGGCCGCCGAAGCCGTCACCGGGATGCGGGAGCAGCTCACGAGCCAGGGCCTCATCGACTGAACCGATCATGCGCCGTAAGGTGTCGATGTCGGCCGGTGAGCTGCTCGTTGTAGGCTCCGAAATCAAATCGCGCATCTTAGGGGCCGATCGTGTATCGGTCCGGCGCGGCGAAGCCGCACGTCTCGCCGGGAGCTCACACGCTCCGTCATGCTGACCAACGGAATGGGCCGCGTCCGCCAATAGATGATTCCGCGGGAATCAAGCGGACGCGGTCCATCAGGTCCTGCGGAACTGCCTATTGAGCATTCTCCGGCGAAGGCGATCCGCGCGGCGGACGAGGGACGTGCCTAGTCCATCCGAGCAGCAGCTACGCCGCTGTGCGCTTCCCGCGGGGATCCTTCCCTTCGGTCAGGATGACGACAAAGGGAACTATGACGGATGTTTGGGTCGACCTTCCGCCAGATGAAGATGCACGCCGCGCTCTACCTGATGATGGTTCCGGTCATCGTCTATTTCGCGCTGTTCGTCTACTACCCGCTGGTCGAGGGCGTGATCGCCAGCTTTCAGGAGTTCCGGCTCCTCGGTGACCGTCCGTGGGTCGGCTTCGAGAACTACCGCGTCGCCTGGAACGACGCCCACTTCTGGCAGATCGTGCGCAACACGCTGTTCATCGGTGGCGGCATCCTCGTGGTCGGGTTCCTGCCGCCGATCCTCGTCGCTGTTTCGCTCAACGAGCTGGTCAATGTCCGGTTCAAGAAGTTCGCCCAGACGATCATCTACATTCCCCATCTCTTTTCCTGGATCGTGATCGGCGGGATGTGGATCTACCTGCTCTCGCCCAGTGGCGGACTCGTCAACGAGCTGCTGGCGCTGATCGAGGTCGGCCCCATCCGCTTCCTGACCGACTCTGGCTGGGCTCGGGCGCTGATGATCCTGCTGCCGATCTGGAAGGATGTCGGGTTCGCGGCGATCATCTACCTCGCGGCGATCACGACGATCAGTCCAGTGCTCTATGAGGCGGCGCGGATCGACGGCGCCAGCCGCCTCCAGCAGATCTACCAGATCACGATTCCGCTGCTGGCGCCGACGATGAAGGTCGTCCTGATGCTGAACATCCTCGGGCTGCTCCGCATCTTCGACCAGATCTACGTGCTCCGGAACGGCGTCGTCCAGCGCCAGGTCGATGTCCTGATGACGTACGTCTACGACACCGGCATCCTCCAGTACGAGGTCGGGCTGGCGAGCGCCGTCTCGGTCATGGTCCTGCTCGCGACGCTCGGGCTAACCGCGATCGTCTGGACCGCAACCGGCTTCGGGAAGGAAGGCTAAGATGGCGATTCCCGTCGAGGTTCCCGATGTCACCGCGGGCGAACGAGCCGAGCCCAGGGTCGGCGAGCGCGGCTCGGGCGAGTGGCTCTTCCGCGTGCTCAACGCCGGCTTCCTGACGCTGCTCGTGCTCGTCATGGTCGTGCCCTTCCTCAACGTGCTCTCGGTCGCGTTCTCCTCGCGCCTTTCCTCGCTCGAACCGGGCATCAAGCTCTGGCCGTCCCAGTGGAGCGTCGACGGGTTCAAGGTGGTCTGGATCAACGTCGGGCTGTGGCGGGCATTCGTCAACAGCGTGATCGTGACCTCGATCGGAACGCTCCTGCACCTGATCCTCGCCGCGTTCGCCGGCTACGTGTTGATCCAGCGCAACCTGCCCGGCAAACGGCTGATGATCGCCTTCGTAATCGCGACGATGGCGATCCCCGGCGAACTGCTGATGATCCCGCTCTTCATCGTCAACCAGAAGCTGGGCCTGCTCAACTCGCTCGCCGCGCTGGTGATCTCCGGTCTTGTCTCCGGGTTCAGCATCCTCCTGATGCGGAACTTCTTCGCCTCCGTCCCCTACGATCTGTGGGAATCGGCCAAGATCGACGGTGCCGGGGATTTCCACATCTTCCGGAGCATCTACCTGCCGCTCTCCACCGCGGGATTGGCGACCGTCGCCCTGTTCGAGCTGGTCAGCCGCTGGAACCAGTTCCTGCCCGTGATCCTCTACATTAGCGACAGCAGCAAGTACACGCTCCAGGTGACACTACAGGCGCTCGTCACGGAATCGTCCGGCACGTCAGGGACGGCGATGGTCACGCCGAACGTGCGGATGGCCGGGATCGTGATCGCGATCCTGCCGCTCGTCGCGCTCTACCCGTTCATGCAGCGCTACTTCGTCAAGGGCATTACCCTGGGCTCGGTCAAGGAGTAAGCGGGTGGCGGACATCGCGCTGCGCGGCCGGTTCGAGACAGAAGAGCAACGGGCCTTCCGGCATGTCCCGTTCGAGCTGCCCCATGGCGTTGACCGGTTTCGCATTGTCGTGCGCTACAACGACCAGATCGGCTCCGACCCTCACCTCACGAACGGCAACACGCTCGACATCGGCCTCTTCGACGAGCGGGGAATCGAGACCGGTGGACCGGGCTTCCGGGGCTGGAGCGGCAGCAACCAGCGCGATCTCACGATTGGGAGCGAGTGGTCGACCCCACCGTACCGCGCCGGACCTCCTGGAGCCGGGACATGGCACCTGCTGCTCGGCGCGTACAAGGTCGGACCGCGAGGGCTCGATTACAGCATCGACATCTCGCTCGATGCCGGTGTTGTTGAGAACAACACCGTTCCCCTCCCAGACGTAGCTACGCCGCGCCGGGCATCCCTTCCGCCGCCCGCCGAGCCCGGCTGGGTTCGCGGCGACCTCCACGCCCATACCACCTTCTCGGACGGAACCGCGACACCGGCGGAGCTGGCGGTTCACGCCGCCGAAGCGGGCCTGGACTTCTACGGCATCACCGATCACAATCGGGCCCAGTCACCGGTCGGGCTGGTCCCATCGGGCGACGGCTGGCCGGTTCTCGTGCCTGGGGTCGAGGTCACGACCTACGCCGGGCACTTCAACGTCTGGGGCACAGACGCCTGGTACGACTTCCGCAATCCCACCACCGCGGGCGTTCAGGGGGCGGTCGATGCCGCGCTGGCCGACGGTGGCCTCGTCTCCCTCAACCATCCCAAGCCATTTGGCCCGGAGTGGGAGCTCTCGGACGTGACCGGCTTCCACGCGATCGAGGTCTGGAACGGCTGGTGGAGCCGCCTCAATCACGTCTCGCTGCGGGAGTGGGACGCCCGGCTCGGGAGGGGTGAGCGCCTCGTTGGGCTCTGCGGCAGCGACGTGCACCGGCCCGAGCTGGTCGGCTCTCCCGACAACCCGTTCTCCCCGGCCCGGATCGGCTGGCCGACCCTCTGGGTCCATCCGGAGGGTGACCTCTCGCCTGATTCGATCATCGGCGCGATCCGGGCCGGGCGCTGCTTCATGAGCGAATCGCCCTCCGGCCCCCAGCTCCTGTTCGACCGCGACGCCGCCACCATCCGCGCTCGCGTCGTTGGGGCGGGCGGTGACGTGCTGGTGCTCGTGGGACCCGGCGGCGCGCTTCACGCCCTTGCCCTCGCGACCGAGGACGAGACGATCACCTTGCCGTTTGACGCCCTCCCACCGAGCACTTCTTACGTCCGCGCCCAGGTCCAGGCCACCCACGGCGGCATCCGCGCGCTCTCCAACCCCATCTGGCTCTGCGACTGAGGTGGCCGAAAGAAGCGGCATGTTGCCGTCCACTCGTAGCGGCGAACCTTGTAAGCGGCATCGGTGTTCGCCCAGGGCAGAGTTCGCCGCGCTTCCGCCACCCCGTTCTTCGCCCACCCACTCCTGGCGGCGAACCTTGTGTTTGCCCAGGGCATCACCTGGCGAGCGGTTCTCCCGGCCCATCGACCACTCTCCTTGTCATTCCAGCAGCTGCGTCGGAGGGAGCGTAGCGACGAGGAATCTCAGCAGCTGCGTCGCCGATCCCTCAGGATCGGTCTCTCTGGACCATCCCAAAGTCACGTCCCGGTCGCTCACCAGTTGTCTTCCTCCTCGTCCGGGTTCAACCAGCCCGGCGTCCACGGGTTGTCCCCCGGCACCTGCGGCCCGCCCAGCGCGTCCCGCTCGCTCGCGTCGAGCGCCGCCAGCTCGACCATCCGGTCGACGAACCCCGACATCGTCGCGCTCGCGTCGTGAAACCGGAACCGGCCCAGCTCGTGGAGCATCGTCGCGCCCGGATCGAACCGATTGTGATAGAAGGCCAATGACCCGAGCCGCACCAGCCGCCCGTCCGCCGGATCGAGATCGCGAACGTACCCCGCCAGCTCCAGCAGACCCTCCGCCGAGCGACGGCTTCGCGCCGCCACCTCTGGCCCGAGCCCAACCATGTCCTGTTGCTCGCGCTCCGTCCGCCACGCGGCGATCGATTCGATCCGCTCCACGATCGATTGCCGCCGCTCCCGTTCCCGTTCCGTCACCGCCGCCCGCTCCCCTGTTCCGCGCTCCGATCCATTTCATCAGCGGAAAGTGTACCGCCGGACCAGCCGGATCATTCACGAATGGGTAGGCGTCCGTGCGAACTCATTGTAGGGGCCGACCTCGTGTCGGCCCGGTGCATCGAAGATGCACGTTGGTCCCCGTATGGCGAGCGAACGCGCCCAGTGGACGGTTCCAACCGCGAGACGACGCTACCCGAACGAGACGAACCCGTCGCTCTCGACCGTCTCCAGCATCTGGAGCGCCCGGCTGGCGACGCGCGGCAAGGCGGCGCCATCGACCCGCGCTCGAAGCGCCTCACTCTTCCCGTCCATATGCGTCTCGAACGACGTCACCGTTTCCTTCGTCGGCGGGAGAGCTGGGTCGATCGCCCACGCCAGCAGCGAGAGCAGCGGCGCGCGCAGCCGCGATCGCGACCCGGCGAACTTCGGCAGCACCTTCATGAAGACCGCCGCGTCGAACGCCTCGGGGAACGGCATCATCCCGTTCTGGTCGTTGTTGTGGAGGTACTGCGCGATCTCGTCGAAGATCCGATAGCCGAAATGAAACCGGTTCCGCTTCAGCAGCCCGTTGAGCGATTGCAGATGAACCCGAATCTCCGGATGCGCCACGATCGCCGCCGCGACCTCGCCCTTGTCGATCCACGCGAACCGGCTGCCGCGCGTGAACTCCGCCAGCATCGCCCGCTTCCCCGCCTCATCGAGCGATGGTGAGCTGTTCTCCGCCCCTGGATCGTAGGTGGTGAAATCGACCTCGGTCAGCTCGATCGTGAACGCGCGGTCGAGTACCTTCGGGCTGAAAGCGTGGGTCGTCTCGTCCATGTTGACCGTGCCGATGATGTAGAGGGAGGGCGGCAGGTAGATTTCGCGCGGCGGCACATCGTCATCGTCGTCAGACTGGGGGTAGCTCGTGCGCAGCGGCTCCTTCGAGAACCTGTCATCGCGACGGGAGCACTCAAGATGGAATCACTCTCAGTTCCACTCACTGTCGAAAATCTGGCAACGATAGTGTATCGGAAAACACGATCACCTCTGATCCCATCTTCCTAGCATGAGCTTGGTAATGAAGAGAGACGTCGAACTGGTTCTTCCGCTCTTGATAAATCCTTCTAATGGGTGGAACATTATCATAGGTTAGAATCCATTTCGTCGCCGATAGCGAATTAAGCACTGATCCTAGCTCTATATGATCGTCGGAGCAGTATGCATTCAAGTAAAGCGAACTTCCCTTCTCGTAGTATGGCGGATCCACAAATAGCAGGGTATTCTTTTGCTGACTGTACTTTTTGATCAAGATTCTCCCTTCGTCGTTTGCTACCCTAATCCGATCTCTGTACCGAGCTATCAGCTCTATTCGTTCAGCGAGGGCCTTTCGATTAAATCGAGCGTCGAGCTTCCAATCACCCTCTTGTGCCATTCCCCCTATAGGACCGGCATTGAATATTCCGGAACGGTTTGTGCGATTCAAAAAGAAGGCAGCGAATCCACAATCAAAGCTGTCGGTCGATGTTCTATATATTTCTTTCTGCCGTTTCCACTCTTCAATGGTCAAATCGATGCTAAATACGTTGTGTATGAACCGTTCACTTTCATAGAGAATGCTGATCCAGAAATTATACACCGACCTGTCAAGATCGTTGATCAGAATATCTGACACTTGCTCAGTTAGTAACAGACCAAGCGCGGCCCCAGCGCCTCCAGCAAACGGCTCAACGTAGGACACGCTTTGAATATTGTTCGCCTTGATGGTTCGCGCAATCAGTTCAACTAGTACGCTCTTCCCTCCTGGATATCGTAATGGAGAGAAATGTATTCGCCGGGGTGACTTCGGCAAAAGCATAGTTATCACTTCGTGCTTAGGATGTGTCTCAGAACATCCTCTAGGCTTTCCCATGTTTCCTTAACCTGAGGCTTCGTCACTACAATATAGGGATTATGATTGACGCTATCCAAGTCTGCCTTGTCAGAAAACAGAACAGTCTTTGATCTGAATCTCCTCAGTGCCTGAGCAATCCCTTTATTTTGATCCGGGCCGGTTTGATCGAGATGTTCTTCAACAGCCTCACAAACCGAATCCAGATACACATATGTACCTCTTCGCTTAGGCGCTAACCCCTTCGCGTCACAGTACGCCTTGAGCGAACATTCCAGCAAACTCCGCAGAGAATCTAAAGCAGCCATCGGGTACTTTTCAGCGTCCAAGTTCTTGAGCTCAGCTAGACGCTTACTGACACCCTGAGCGGTTAACGCTATTTCTACATCCTTAGGAATTAGAGCTTTGGACCGGCGACTAGGGCGCGGTCCTGGTATTGGTACAAACTGGCTGGCTCCATCGGTCTCTTTATCATCGCGCTCTTTCAATGTTCCTAACCGAGACACATAGTTCTCAATAGCCTTGGAGTTGTTCAACGTTCTGGAGTTCACTCCCGAACTTCCACCTTGAACAATGTCATTGACCACCCGTGAAAGCACGGTCTTCAACTGCTGGGGCTCTGAACGGATGACCAACTTTCCCATTGGGTCAAATTCGATATTCAGCGCTCTTCGAAATGAACCATTGTCGTAAAGGCGCTCAAGATTGGTAATCTTGAATCGTTTCAGATTTACCTCTCGTTGAAGGGGTTCATCTTGGAAATCAATAGATTTCACAACGCGATGCATCTCTCACATTCGAACGAATCTTGGAATGTCGACATCAGGATATTCCTGTATTAGATCCTTTACTGTGCGTTTTCCCGCTTCAACTTGGGCCCGATAAAATTCCGCTTGCCGCAACGGGCTCCAAGGTCGTCTTGCCTGAGTAGTATGAAGCGAGGCCAAAAGGGGTTGAGCTTCTTCACGGGATGGGGCCACCATGACAGTAATCAGTTCCACGCTTTCGATATTCGCATCTCCCAGAAGAGAGCGAATTCGCTTTTCATATGCAGGAACGACTATTGGATTGAGGATCGCCTTCAATGCCGCAATACGACGATTCCCCTCGAGCACGATGTAGAGGTTCCCTTCCAGCGTGACAACCGGCAGATCGTTGTTGAAGTAATCTCATGCTGCGATGCTCTCTATTACGTCGAATGCTCCCTCATTCTCGAATAAATCTATAATAATCGCATCTTGTGATAGATTCGGAACCTCCAATCTCATGTTTGCGGCATCAAGACGTAGATTCACTACGCGAACACTCTCTAGAGGCCAATTTCTATTTAGGATTCTTCTCGCTTCTCGCATTCGCCGTGTATTTACCTCACGTTAGCCTAGGACCACCAGCTCTCGAGGTGGGACTACTGAGAGGGTGTGTTCGCGATCCACGAACTATAGACCACTTTGAGGGCATTTTCCATTTCGATGGTACCCGGTCGATCAGCTCGAACCAGACCCAATGCTCGTGCAGCGTGGCGATGTCGCGGAGGTCGATCGCGTGCCGCACGTCCTCGAAGATCGGCTGGCTCGCCCGCTGGAAGAGGTTCCAGAGGTGCGCCAGCTCCCGGTAGCCGTCCTTGCGCTGGAGCACGCGCGACTGCCCTGGATAGACCTGCATCCGAGGGAGCGCCGCGAACCGCGCGTCGGTCGTGAGCAGGCCCAGATGTTCCTTCGCGCGATCGAACGGGCCGCGATCTGCCCCAGCGAGCTCGAGAGTGCCGAACCACCGGGAGCGCATCAGCTCATCCAGGTCGAGCAGCATCCGCCCCGCCGCCATCACCGCGAACCGGTTCTCCGGCGTGTCGAACGTCTCCTCCGGCAACCGCTGGAAAACGCGCTCCGGCTGCAGTCGCTGCAGCACCGATGCCTCGCGGCCGACCGGTCGCGTGCCGGGCGATCCGCGCCCGCTCGTCAGGAGCTGCATGATCGACTCGTGCTCCAACGACCGCACCTCGTGGGGCCGGACCATCACGCCATCGTCGGTCAGCACCTGGTGCGGACGGCCGGTGATCGCCTGCAACGCCCGGATCAGCCCGTCGTGGTGGTGCCGGAAGAAGTGGTAGAGAAAGAGTGGATTCGGCGGGCGGTGATGCTCGCGCACCCGGCGACCTGTTGGCGCGATCGCCTCGAACGGCAGCGATGACGACCGCGCGAAGATGTCCGCAACTGTCGCTATCAGAAAGTCGACGGACTGATGCGGCGTCGCAAACTTCTTCGCAAGCACCTCGACGACCACTGGCGGTCCGCAGGGGAGATCGTTCCTGAATGGCGTGATCTTGCTCATCCCAAGCTGATTCGCGAACGAGATCTCGAATCTTCCAGGAATGTCGGGGAAGGTCGGGTCCACCCACTCCGATCCGACCCGGAGCCGGTGGGCACCGGGAAACGACGCGGTGTACGTCGTCCACTCGAACACGCACCACCGTGCGGACGCCAGGACACCGGCGAGATCGACCGGCACCGGGATGATGCGGCCGGGTTCCGCGCACCGAAGTGGGAGCGCGTGCTCCGGTGCGATCGCCGTCCGCACCTCGATCCGTGTTTCCTCGATGATGGTGCGCGTGACCATGCCGCGATTATGACGTGACGACGCACCCTGCACAATGGAGCCGATTCGTCGCGCTATGCCCCCAACGTGCCGGACCACAGGCGCAACAGTCCCAGAGCCTCGCTAGCCGCCACGATTCCCACCCCGCCTGCAGTCGCCGCCACGATCACCAGGGCATCGTGCGGGCCGAACCGGAGCAGCCGGTAATGCGTCCGCTCGCGCCCGGAGCCGAACGCCCGCGAGTCCATCGCCAGGGCCACACGGTCGGCCCGGCGGATCGCGTTCGCGAAGAGCGGGACCAGCAACCGCCCCTGATGCCGAACCCGGCCCGTCATTCCTGGTTGGCGCCCCTGGCCGCGCAGCCGCCGCGCCAGCCGGATCGTCTCCCACTCCTCACTGAGCAGCGGCAGGAACCGGTAGGCGGCGAGCGCGGGATAGGCGAACCGCGCGGGCAGGCGGACCTGCTGCACGAGGCTGCGGACCAGACGCTCGGGGTCCGTCGTCAGCAGAAGGAGCACGGTGAAGGCCGCGATCGCCACACCTCGCTCCGCCAGCGAGAGCCCGATCATCGCGCCCTCGACCGTCATCGTGATCGGCCCGCCCGTCCAGATCACCGTCGCCCCCTCCGGGTCGTTGACGAAGAGCGCGTTGCTGAGCACGAGCGTCACGCCCAGCAGCCAGAACGGCGCGAGCGAGCGGAGCATGAGCCGCACCGGAATCTTGCCCAGCACCCGACCGCAGATCAGGGCGAACGCCAGGAAGGCGAGCGGCGTGAACGGATCGAACACCACCGTCAGCAGCATCGCCACGATCAGGTGCGCGGCAAGCTTGGCGGCGGGGTTCCGGCGGTGGAGCCATGAGTCGGCCTCGTAGAAATCGAAGGCGTTCACCGGGCGCTTCCCGGTGCGCCGACGCGCATGCCCGGAAGCATGGAAAGATCCCGCCAGCGGAGATTGGCGGGCACGTGGGCGCCATACGCCCGCGCCGCCAGCAACGTCCGCGAAAGCGCCGGGCGCTCCTGCCCCGTGAGCGCCAGCAGCCGCTCGTCGGCGAACAGCTCGCGCGGCGATCCATCGAAGACGACGGCCCCACCCGCGAGCGCCACGACCCGGTCGGCTTCTTCCGCGACCAGGCCGGATTCGTGCGTCGCCACGACCACGGCGAGCCCCTCGTCGCGCAGGGCGGCGACCTCCCGCATCAGGGCCCGCGCCGAGGCCTGATCCTGACCAAACGTGGGCTCGTCGAGCAACAGCGCGCGCGGGCCGGAAACCAGCGCGGTGGCAACGCTGAGGCGCCGCTTCTGCCCGCCGCTGAGGGTGTACGGGCTGGCATTCGCCAGCGCGGCGAGCCCGAACCGCTCCAGGAACGCTTCGCGGTAGCGCCGCACGGCCTCCTCGCTCCAGCCCAGTGCCCGCGGCGTATACGACAGCTCCCCCGCCACGGTATCGGCGACGAAGCCGCTCTCCGGGTTCTGGAAGACATGCGCCACGCGGCGGGCCGTCTCCCGCGCGCCGAGCGCCTGGACGTTCGCGCGGTCGATCTCCACGCTCCCACGCACGGGCCGCACGAGACCGCTCAGCGCCCGCAGCAGCGTCGTCTTTCCGCTGCCGTTGATGCCTACGATCGCAACCAGCTCACCCTCGCGTACCGCCAGGTCGACGCCGCGAAGGACAGGCACCTCGCCCGCCGGTGTCTTGTACGATGACCAAAGGTTGCGTGCCTCGAGCACCACATTCCTACTCGACGCGTTAGCCCGCGGTTCCAGATCCCGCATGGCTCGCTGGCTCTCGGGCGCGCCAGCGAGCCAGCGAGCGGTCGCATCTTCCCCCAGCGGCAGGCACGCCGCGGCCGGATCGAGCGCCAGACGGAGCGCGACGGTGGTCGGCGGACGGATTCCGGCTTCGATCCAGCGGCGAGCGCATGCTGCCGTTCCGAACAGGTCCTCGACACTTCCGTCCGCCGCCAGCTCTCCGCTCTCCGTCAGCACCAGGCACCGCTGGAGCAGGCCCGGCACTACCCGGTCAATGTCGTGCTCGACGACGATCAGGGTCGTTCCGAGCGCTTCCGCCACCGTCCCGACGCACTCATAGAGGTTCCCGGCGGTGCGTGGATCGAGGTGCGCGGTCGGTTCATCGAGCACCAGAACGGGAGGCTCCATCGCCAGCGCCGCCGCCAGCGCCACCCGCTGCTGAAGCCCACCGGACAACCGGTCGATCCGCCACCCCGCACGGTCCGTGAGATTCACGGCGGCCAGCGACCGTGCCACCCGCGCCCGCATCTCCGGTCGCGAAACGCCGAGGTTCTCCAGACCGAAGGCGACTTCGTCCTCAACCGTGAGCATCGTGAACTGGCTGCCCGGATCCTGGAACACGATGCCGACGCGCTCGGCGAGCGCACCGCGCGGGTAATCGGCGACCGCTCCGCCAGCGATCTCCAGACGTCCTTCCAGGTCGACGTCGACGCCGGTGGGCACCAGCCCGGTCAGGCAGAGCGCCAGCGTGCTCTTGCCCGAGCCGCTCGGCCCCGCCAGCAGCAGCCGCTCGCCCCGTTCAACCTCGAAGGTGATATCGCGCAGCGCCATCACGCGCCGCGTCAGGTAGCGGACGGTGAGCTTGCGGGCCCGCAGCTCGGGTGGATCGATCATGGGTCAGACGGGCTTCTGCCGGGCCCGCCCGATCGGGAAGCCGGAAAGCACGCCGGTTCTCGTCAGGGCATCGCCCAGCACTTTCGCGAAGAGCCCGCCGAGCAGGGCGCCGCTCAGGATCCGGACCACGGCGAGCACGATCAGGAACGCGGGATCGAGCGCGAAGTACCCAAGCCGAAACCAGTTCCAGGGCAGCGCGACGAGGGCGGTCACCACGCCGGCGATCATCACGGTCGCTGTCGAGTACCGGCGCCATCCACTCAGGCCGAAGACCAGCTCCGCGCCCAGCCCCTGCATGATGCCGGTAATCAGCAACGGCGTCCCCGCCGCCGCCCCGAACAGCACCTCGGCCAGCGAGGCCAGGAATTCGCCGGCCAGCGCCGCGCCGGGCCGGCGAATGATGTAGCTCGCCAGAATGCCCCCCGCCAGCCAGAACCCGAACAACGCCTCCTGCCCCACCTGCGCGCCAAATCCCCGGGCGAAAAGCCACAGTGGCAACCATTGCATGTAGAGAAAACCGAACACCACCGCCAGCACGGCGACCAGGACTGCGTCGCGAGTGGTCCACGCCGAACCTCTCCCGGAAGGTATCGCGCGCATCACCCTCTCCCTCCAGTCGTTGCCGGGCGCGACAGGGACGGGCTGTTGGCCGCCACCGTCGCCGTCATCACGACATGCGTCGCCACCGTGCGCGTCTCCGTGAAGGCACGTCGCATCACGTCGAACACCTGCTCGCCGCTCCCGTAGAGATGCGTGCAGAAGTGGCGGCTCACGACCGTCACGCCGGTGGCCTTGGACCGCTCGATCTCCGCGTAAATCGTATCCATGTAGCCACTGGCGCCGAGCGGGTAGAGGGCGAACTGCGCGGAGATCCGGTCCGGCAGGTCATGCGCCTCCGGTGACCATCCGGCATCGCCACCCGTCGGCCCCGCGTAGGCACGTGGCACACAGATGTCGCCCTCCGGCTCGCCGGGACAGCCGGCGGAAAACGTGGCGGAAAGCACGACATGCGCGCCGCTGGCCGCCGCCCGGCCGAACGCGACGCGCACCGCCTCCCAGAGGTGCGGTTCTTCTCCAACGAGACAGGTCGAGACGTCATCGGCCTCTGCCTCGACGCCGAGCTGGTCGAGATTGTCGACCGCGCCGAGAATCAACGATGCGAAATCGTCACGCATTGGATAGAGCGAAAATCTGACACCCATCATGGGCTGCCTCCCGTTTCGGCGAGATGTCCTCGCCGTACATCCGCGCGCCATTCCGGCGAAAACCGGTCCGGCGGCGGAAAATAAGGGGGCTCGGGAAAGTTTCCGAGTGCCTGGAGGGGAGGAAGGAGCTGGGGCCACACCGCATTGCGGATTGGACTTGCGGGGAACAAAAAAACACCACCGCAAGTCCGGTGGTGCTCCAAGTGCAGATCATCTTCCCTAACGCGGGCATTATCCCGATCAGGTCTGACGGTCGGCGGCGCATTCCGGCCACCCTCTCAGCCCGGCTACCCGAGCTCCCGTAGGTCAACTATTCGGTTGTGGATGCAGTCTACCGGAACCGGAGCGCTCGCGGCAACCGCTCCCGCCTCAACCGTTCACGAGCACATAAATGAGCACGAGCGCGAGGATCGCGACGACCGCGAGCGCGAGGAGCCGGATCGGCAAGCCGCCAGTCTGACGACCGCCCTCGCCATCGCCCCCGGCGAGCGCGCCGCTCGCCCGATAATCGTCGAACGAGATCAGCTCGCGGCGTTTCTCCCGCTCCCGCTCGAAGGTGACGACGCGCTCGGCCAGCGCCGCCGAGTCCATCTCCGCCCAGTCGAAGTCGTACCGGCCCCACCGCCGCTCCAGCTCCACGATCGTCGACAGCGCGTCGTGCTCCGCCTGTTCGGCTCCTTCGAGCGCCAGGTGATGCGACCGCTGGTCGCGGCCGATCTCCTGCTGAAGATCGCGTTGGACCTGCTGAAACGACTTCCCCTTGTAGTCAGGATGCCAGATGAACCCCCGGTCGAACGATGTCGCACCGATGTCGGCCGGCCGCTCCGGCTCGACGGGGGTCGTGACTGGCGCGGATGGAGAAGAGAGTTCCTGATTCGACATGCGATATTCTTTCCGGAATCTCGGGCGGCCCCTGAACGGGAGATCGACGCGTCAGAAGCGGTCGGCGGGAGCGATATGTGGCTGCCGCTTCGGGAAAAGGACCGCCATGACCTCGATCGCGTCCGGCGACGTTCCCGAGCGAGCGAGTAATTCGGCGGGGTCGAACGACCCGAGCACCACGCGAGCGACGTTCCCGGGGCTCGATTCGATCACCAGCGAGTCCGCTCGACCATCCGAGTCATCCGCTGGCACGACCTCGACATCCTCGTCCCCAAGCGTGATGCGTACCGCGTCCTCGCCGGTTCGCAGCTCCAGGGTGCCTGTCCATTCGGTGCGAGCCGCTCTCCAGCGTCGTTCCAGCTCGGGTGGGATGGCGGTCATCAGGTCGTGGACGCCGGTCACGCGGCCCATGAACTGGGCGTCCCGCGTGTGGCGCAGCCCGATCACCGTGTCCTGGAGGGCGACCGTCATCCCCAGCGCGCCCGTTCCCGGAATCGCGAGCTCGGCCCGCCCGGCGCCGTGCGCCGCCGCCCATTGCCGGCAGGCCGCGAGCAGGGCGTCCGCCGCTCGCGGCGACACCGAGAACGCCTCGGCGATCGTGAAAACCTCCGGATCGCGTTCCGACCACCGCGCCATCCACCAGCACCTGGGGGCGCGCCACGCATAGCCGATGACCTCGTCGGCTTCGTCGGTGACGACGATGCACTCGTCGCCTTCGTTCCCGAGCGACGCTTCGATCTGCCGCCAGCCCACGCCATCGTCGGGGCGGACGAGGGCGCCGATAGCCTCCCGCGTGCCATCGACATACAGCGTCTTGAGGCGGGAAAGATCGGGAAGTCGCCCGGATCGGGTCTCGCACCCTTCGGGGAGGTCGCGATCGTCCTCCACCGACAGCAGGCGAATCGTCGCCTCGCCCCCGACGGTGGCGTAGCCAAACCGGGGATAGAAGTGCTGAATCCCGTACAGCGTGGTCAGCGGCGCGTCCCCCCGTTTCATCAACTCGAGGGCGTGGTCCATCACCCGGCGCGAGTACCCGCGATGGCGATGCGGATCGTCGGTGGCGACGCCACCGATGCCATCCATGCGCACTGTCGCGGCCCCGATCCGGATCGTCATCGGGATGATCGTCGCCCGCGAGACGCTCACGTCGTCGACCGTCAGCTCCACCGTCGTCGAGCCATCGGAGTTCGGCCTGAGCCGGAACGGTGAGATGGGTTTTGCGTCCGCGACGCTCGGGTCAATCATGCTCGTCCGATTCGATGAGAGGAAAGGTCTTATGTCGCGCGATCCGTTCCAGGTGCTACAGGACGTATGTGCCTTCGTAGACCAGATCCCGGCATCGCGCCTCGATCTCCTCCGGGTCGATCGATTCCCGCGCCAGCCCCGTCTCCTGCGCCGACCTCGCCACCGCCGCGGCGACTCGCGGAGAGACGCGCAGATCGAGGCTGTCCGGAATCAGGAACTCCGGTGTCAGCTTGTCACCCGTGACCAGGTCGGCGATCGCGTGGGCGGCCGCTATCTTCATCTCGTCGCTAATCGTCCGCGCCCGCACATCCAGCGCGCCCCGGAACACGCCGGGGAAGGCCAGCGAGTTGTTGATCTGGTTCGGGTAGTCGCTGCGGCCGGTCGCGATCGCAAACGCCCCGGCGCCCCGCGCCAGGTCGGGCGTGATCTCAGGCGTGGGATTGGCGAGCGCGAAGATGATCGGATCGTCCGCCATCGACCGCACCATCTCCGGCGTCATCGTGCCCGGCGCCGAGAGCCCGACGAAGACATCCGCTCCCGGCAGGACATCGGTCAGCGAGCCGGACCGGCGCTCGCGGTTCGTGACCTCGGCGATCGCCCGCTTCGAGCCGTCCATTCGCTCGGCGCGATCGACGTGGATCGCCCCGGCCCGGTCACACAGGATCACGTCCGCCGCGCCGACCGCCGTCAGCAGCTTGGCGACCGCGATTCCCGCCGCGCCCGCGCCGTTGATCACGATCTTGAGCTCGTGGAGGCCGCAATCGCGGAGCTTCGCCGCGTTCAGCATCCCGGCCAGGACGACGATCGCGGTGCCGTGCTGATCGTCATGGAAGATCGGCATGTCGAGCGCAGCTCGCAGCTTGTCCTCGATCTCAAAGCAGCGCGGCGCGCTGATGTCCTCGAGGTTGATCCCGCCGAACGAGGGCGCGATCGCGGTCACGATCCGCACGATCTCGTCCGGATCACGAGACGCCAGGCAGATCGGGAACGCCTCGACCCCGGCCAGCGTCTGGAACAGCACCGCCTTGCCTTCCATCACTGGCAGAGCGGCCTGCGGTCCGATGTCGCCGAGGCCGAGCACCGCCGAGCCGTCGGTCACGATCGCGACCAGGTTGCCCTTGGCCGTCAGCTCCGTCACTTTCGTGACATCGTCGCGGATGACGTGCGCTGGCACCAGTGCTTTGGGCGGCACGTAGAGCAGATTCAGGATGTGGTGATCGCGGATCGGGATCTTGCTCCGGATCTCGAGAATCCCGTGATGCCGCTCGCGGAGGTCGATCGCTTCCTCGCGGAAGGTCGTGCCTTCGGCGCGGACACTGGGACGGGGAAGTTCGAGACGCCCCTCATAGACGTAACGCAGGGTCTTCTCGGCGACCTCCTCGGCGGTCACCTGGCGCGACGCCTCCCCGGCCTCGATCGCCCCGTGGACGACCGCCGCCGCGATCGCTGGCGCGACCCGGAAGTCGAAGATCCGCGGCACGACGTAGTCGGCGTGGAGCTCCGCCGGGCGGACCATGTCGGCCAGCGCCCGCGCCGCGTAGAGCAGCATCCGGAGCCGGATGTTCCGGGCGCCCGAATCGAGCAGCCCGCGGAAGAACCCGGGGAAGACCAGCGAGACATCCATCGTGTTCGGGAAGTCGGAGCGCCCGGTGGCGATCACCCGCGCCCCACCCTTCCGCGCCTGCTCCGGCATGATCTCTGGGGTCGGCACGGCGAGCGCGAAGACGATCGGATCGGGCGCCATCTCCCGCACCATCCCGGCGGTCACGATGTCGCCAGTCGAGAGGCCAATGAAGACATCCGCCCCTTTCAACATCGACTCCAGCGATCCCTTTCGCTGCTCGAGGTTCGTCTCCTTGGCGACATAGGCCTTGGCCCAGTTCATCCGCTCGGGGCGATAGCGGTAGATCGCCCCGGCCCGGTCGCAGACCACCAGGTTCCGAACCCCGGCTCGGGTCAGCAGGCGCGCCACCCCGATCCCTGCGATCCCGGCCCCGCTCAGGACGACGCTCACGTCCTCCAGTTTCTTGTCGACGAGCTTGAGCGAGTTGTAGAGCGCCCCAAGCACGAGAACCGCCGTGCCATGGTGCTGGTTCGAGAAGACCGGGATGTCGGCCGCCTTGTCGAGGTTGTCGGCGATGGTGAAGGCGCGGGGCGAGGAGATGTCATCGAGGCAGATCGCGCCGAACGTCGGCGAGATCGAGACGCCGGTCTCGACGATCTCGCCGACATCGTGCGTCGAGAGGCAGACCGGAAAGGCGTCAATTCCGGCGAACGTCTTGAAGATGACGCTCTTCGCCTCGGCCAGCGGAATCGCCGACTCCGGCGGTCCACTCTCCCGGCCGAAGATGTCGGACCCATCGGTCAGGATCGCGACGGTGTTCCCGCGGCAAGTAAGGTCGAACGACCGCAGCGGCTCGCGGTAAATCGCCATGCAGGCGTCGGCGACACCGGGGGTGTAGACCAGCGACAGGATCGCGCGGTCCCGGATCGGCACCTTGCTGCCGACGCCGATCAGCCCGCGATACCGCCGCCGGTAGTCCAGACCCTCGTCATCCGCCTCGTACTCCAGCACATCCGCCACCCGAGCGTCGACTTCCGTCGCGACTCCGTCGGCGGGCAGACCGACACCATCCGGGGGAAGGATCGCGTCGTTCTCGTCATCGACCTGAGACTCGGCGAGATCGGCGGTGCTAGTACTGGTGCGGGATGTCGGCTGGGCCATGTATCGTTCCGTTTCGTCTCTGGGGAGCCGCGACCGCCGATGCGGAACGCAAGACCGTCAGCGAGCCCGGCGCCCGGATCTGGTGCTCGGTCGCGCCCCTCAAGGTCTCACTATCTTCTCATGGATCGGGGCATCATGGACCCGCACAATCCATGAATGGTACACCCCGCATCGCGTCGAAGAGCCCCTTCCCGCGCTTGACCCGGGAAGGTCACAACAAACACGGGCCGCCGGACAGGCCGGCGCCCCGCGCAATCACCCCTTCCCGGCTCAGCGGGCGGGTGTCGCCACCGGAGTCGCCATCGGCGTGGATGGGTCGTCGTCGACGCTTGCCGCCGGAGTCGCAAAGCTGGGCGCCGACGAACTCGCCGGGGTCGCGCTCCCAGCCGGAGTCGCCGCGCTGGCGGGCTCGGTCGCGCTCCCGGCCGGAGTCGCCGCGCTGGCAGGCTCGGTCGGGCTCGATGCCGCCCGGGTCGGGACTGGTGCGGTGGTCGCCTGCGCGGCCGGGGCCTCCGTCGGATCAGCGTCGTCGTCCCCGCCCCCACAGCCGACAAGCAGCACCGCGCTCAATCCGAGCGTTGCGAGAGCGGAGAACCGCCGACGATTCTGAAATATGGAGCGCGAGGTAGACACGTGAACACATCCTTCCAGGAAATATGCGGGCTGGTCAATCGCTTCGGCATTGTGCGGCCGGCGCACTGTAGACAGTGCCACATTATCCGATATCCTGACGCGACGCCAGCGTCAGCAACAACAGGTTCAGATGTCGCCACCAACGCCCGCCGACCGGCAGAGCCATGAGCTCCTCACAAGCCCCATACTTCGGGTATGGAGACGCCGGACATGCGCCGACCAAGGTCTCGCGCCTTCTCCAGCCACATTCGTTGACCACCACCGTCGCGGAGAACGCATGCGCATGTCGCACGAGTCGAAAGAGCCTTCGGAAATGGCCACGGGAGCCTTCGCCAGGGAGCTGGAGGTCGCGCTGGAGGCCGGCTGCCGCGCGTCCGCGGTGATCCTCGACTTTTACGATCGCGACGCCGCCAGCGCGTACACGAAGATGGACGGCTCGCCGGTCACGGATGCTGATCTCGCCTCGGACAAGGTGATCCGCGAGGTGATCGAAACCGCCTTTCCGGACGACATGCTGCTGACCGAAGAAGGGGCGTCGTCATTGGAGCGGAACGCGCACGCTCGCTGCTGGATCGTCGATCCGATCGACGGCACGGCGCAGTTCATGGCCCGAACCGGTCTGTTCGACGTGATGATCGCGCTCGCCGTCGATGGCCGTCCAGTCGTCGGTGTCAGCGTCCGCCCGGTCGGCGGCCTGATTCACGCCGCCATCGCGGGGCGAGGGGCCTGGGAATACGACGGCACAACCCACCGCCCCTTCATCATCGCCGAGCCACCGGACCCGGTGCGGCTCGTCACGTCGAAGTGGTATGGGGGACGTGACAAGGGAGAGGCGCTGGCGCGGATCGCGAACCGGCTCGGTGCGGGTCCGATCCCGGTCAAGGAGGTCGGCTTCCAGGCACGGAACCTCGCGTCTTCCGAGCGCTCGTTCGATGCCTTCGTCGGCCTCCCGCCGGATTCCCGCGTCTCGATCGCCCAGGAGTGGGATCTCGCCGCCGTCGATGTGATCGTGACTGAGGCCGGTGGCGCCTTTACGGATTGCTGGGGGCGGCGGCACCGCTACAACAAGCGCTCGACCGGGATCAGCGGCGGGATCGTCGCCAGCGCCAGTCCGGACCTGCACAAGCGGCTGATCGCCGCGATCGCACCCGAGATCCCGCCCGATCCCCCGCATTCCGATCCAGCGAACTCGCCCAAACCGGCGGCAACCGGCACCTAGCCCGCGAGCCGCGACACGGCGGCGGTGTCGGCGATCACCCGCAGCCGGGCGCCGGCGGTTCGGAGATGTGACGCTGGCACGACGCTGGTGATCGGCCCTTCCAGCGCCTGCCGGAGGATCTCGGCCTTGCTCTCCCCGGAGGCGATCAGGACGATCCGCCGGGCCTCGAGAATCGTGCCCAGGCCCACCGTCATCGCCCGCGCCGGGATCACCTGCCGGCCCTCGTAGTAGGCGGCGTTCTGCTCGCGGGAGGCAGGCGTGAGCTCGATCACCCGCGTTCGCGAATCCGGCGCCGAGCCAGGTTCGTTGAACGCGACGTGGCCGTTCCGCCCGATCCCGACTACCGCCAGCTCGAAGCCCCCCAAGTCGCGGATCTCCTGGTCGTATCGCTTGGCGGCCTCGTGGGGGTCGGAAGCGGTGGACGGAATGAAATGGGTGTTCGCTTCGAGAACCTTCGCCGGTTCGAAGAACGTCTCGCGCAGCCAGCCCGTCAGGCTCGCCTCGTCGTCGATCGCCGTGCCCAGATACTCGTCCAGGCAGAAGAACTGGACACCCGAAAAGTCGAGCCGTCCGTCCTCAATCCGTCTGACCAGCTCGTCGTACATACCGTGCGGTGTCTCGCCCGTCGGCAAGGTCAGCACCGCATCTGGATTCGCCTCGACCGTGGCGGTAACCGCATCCGCCGCCAAGGCGCTCAGCGTCTCGTAGTCGGTCGCCACCTGCACCGTGAACCTGTCCGCCATCGGTGCTTCCGGGATGCTGCCGCTGCCTGCCATCTGGACGATCCTCTACCATGTCAGTCGCGGCGTGGCCAAACGCTGGCACCCTTGGTGTGGTCATCATACCGGGAAGCCAGGCTTGTCTCAATCGGGACTAACCATGGTGTTCGAGGGCCGTTTCAGAACGCCGCACACCTCGTTCTCGTTCGCCATCGACCGTTCACGTTTCGTCGCCGCCAGGGAGAACGCCGCGCATGCCCGATTTTGATCAGCCCTTGACCGTGCTCGACGAATGGGTGGAAACCGGCGTTGTGCGTGGCGCATCCGCCGCGATCTGGCACGGCGGCGGGATCGTGGCTACGCGCCACGCCGGAGAGGCCCGCGCCGGTCAGCCCGTCGACGACAGCACCCTGTTCGCCCTCGCCTCAGTTTCCAAACCCTTGACCGCCGCCCTCGCGATGCGAACCATCGAACGACATGCGCTCTCGCTCGACACCCCAGTCGCAGTGATCGTTCCCGAATTCGGAAGCATCGGTGATCCCTTCGACGACGAAGCCCTGCCCCAGCTCGAAGCGCTGCGCGACCGGATTACGATTCGTCATCTTCTCTGCCACGTCTCGGGGCTGCCGGAGAACGTTGGCGCCAAACGGCTTCGGATGCGGGACAAGCCAGCACTCGACCAGATGCTCGACGTGATGTGCGGGCTGCCGCTGCAATCGGCCCCCGGAGAGGAGCTGCGCTATTCCAACGTGGGCTACGGTGTCGCCGCTCGGTTCATCGAGCGGGTCACCGGCGTTCCCTTCCTCGAAGCGCTCCGTAACGATCTGCTCACGCCGATGGGGTTGGCGGATGTCGTGATCCGGCCAGAGGCGGGCGACCTGGGCCGGGTCAGCCACACCGACGACACCGCCTCTCCCGGGACCGACATTGAAAGCTACAACAGCGCCTACTGGCGGGATCTCGGCATCCCCTGGGCGGGGCTCTACGGGACGCCGCGCGACGTGCTGCGCTTCGCCTGCTCGTTCATGCAAGGACAGGAGCGCCTGATCTCGGAAGAATCCGCGTCCCTGATGACGACCGACCAGACCGGTGGCGTGCCGGGCGGGGTCAACTCGGCGAATGTGCATTGGGAGAGCGGGCTGTGGGGGCTCGGCTGGGAGGTCGCCGGTGACAAGCCACGGCACTGGACGGGCACGCTGCGCTCGCCCCGAACCTGGTGCCACTGGGGGCAATCCGCCACGCTGGTCTGGGTCGATCCGGATCGCCGGCTCGGCCTCGCCGTGTTCGGCAACCGGACCGTGCGGACGCCCTGGCCGCTCGTCCCGCCTCGTTGGTCGCACCTCAGCGACGCGATCGTTCAGCTCGCCGACGCCTACTGACCTTTGCCACGCCGGGTCGCCGCTCAGTGGCGGGATCGCATCCACCGCCGCACCTCTTGCGCCGACTCCTCGACCGATGCCGAGATGGTGTCAATCACGGTGATCGGCGGCTGTGCGGGGTCCGACGGCGACCGGAACCACCGATTGAACGCCACATGCTCGGCGATGAACGCGTCATCGCATCCTCGCCAGGCGGGACGAGCGCGAAGGCGCCGTTCGAGCGCCCGATCGTCGCGGGTGAGGGCAATGTAGTGCGTCCCCGCGAGGTACGCCTGGGTTGGGCGCGAGTCGAGCAGCAATGGCACCACAGTCCCGCGGAGCAGAACCGGTCGCCCCGCCTGGTGGATGTTCATGACCACCCGCGGCCAGGCGTCCCAGTACCGCTCGAGGCCATCATCCCCGGACGCGTCGATCGCACCCCAGAGCGTGTCGCTTTCGAGCACGATGCACTCCGGCAAGGTGTGCGTGAGCAGCCGGCAGGCCGTTGTCTTGCCCGCTCCACTCGGGCCGGTCACCACGAACAGGGGCAACCGTCGAAACCGATCACCGGCACCGCAAGATGGGCAGACCGCGATCCCCCAGCCCGGTGCGCCATCCAGGATCTGGTGCTCCGAATTGAACGAACCGCATGCCGCGCACACCTTGAGCACCTTCTCATCCCTCGTCTCACCGCCACGACCGCACGAGGAAGTATCGTATCCTCGGGAAACGACACTCCCCCGCTCGAATCAGACCATGACCCTTTCGAGGAGATTCAGCCACGCATGTCAGCGCCCACACCTGCCGGGCCGTGGTCCACGCGCCTCGTCTCCCCAACATCGCCACGGGCGAGCCGGATGGCGCTCGCCTCGTTCGCGATCATCCTCCTGATCGCGACAGTCGCGCTGCCGATCGTGGGCGCGGCGAGCGAGGTCCGCTCGGGCGGCTCGGTCACGATCGGCTCCAACGAGCGGATCGCCGACGATCTTTACCTGTCAGCGGGGTCAGTGGAGCTCCAGGGAACGATCGGCCGCGACGCCTCGATCCTCGCCGCGACCGCGACGGTCGGGGGCACCGTCGAAGGATCGGTCAATCTCCTGGCTGGCCGGGCCCGGATTCCCGGAACCATCGGCGGGTCGTTGCGGACCGCCGGGGGAAGCGTCGAGATCACCGGGGCCATCGGTGGCGATCTCATCGTTGCCGGTGGCCGGGTAACGGTGCTGGGCCGCTCGGCGATCGAGGGTGACCTGATCGTCATCGGCGGAAGTGTGGAAATCCTGGGCAGGATCGGCGGCGACGTTCGTGGCTCGGCGTTGAACTTGAGTATCGGCGGCGATGTCCGCGGTCTGGTCGATGTCGAGACAAGCAGATTCGCGGTTGGCCGCACGGCCAGAATCACCGGTGCCGTGACCTACACCAGTGCCACCAATGGCTCGATCTCCTCCGCCGCGACCATCGGCGGCGCGGTCACGCGAGCGGCCACAACCCCGTGGGGCGGAGGGGGCGGCTGGCTCGAACAATCGAGCGGGAGACTGCTGCGGACGCTCTGGGCCCTGATCGCCGGCGTCGTCATCATCGCCGTCGCGCCACGGGTTGCGGATGCGATCGCCCGCAACGGACGAAGCGTCCTGGCGGCGCTCGGGGTCGGCCTGCTGGCGGCGATCGCCGCGCCGGTCACCGCGATCGCGCTCGCCGTCAGCCTGATCGGGCTGCCGAGCGGCGTGATTCTGTTTATCCTGTTCCTCGTCGCGCTCTATCTGGCGCAGGTCTTCGCCGGTCTCGCGATCGGGCGGTTCATCCTCCCGAGGGGTTGGAACGACGGGAGCCGCGGTTACAACCTGCTGGCGATGACGCTGGGCGTGATCGTGATTGGCCTGGCGAGCTTCATCCCGGTCCCGTTCGTGAGCGGGGTGATCGCGGCATTCGTCACGCTCTGGGGTCTCGGCGCGGCGGTCATGATCCTCAGCCAGCTCGGCCCCCGCCCCGCCCCGTCATTCCCTTCCTGACACCCGCCAGACGGGGCCGGTCCGCGCCGACCACCCGCGAGACCGGTAGGGGCAGCCCTGTAAACGGCATCGGTGTGGCTGCCTTGGGAGACGTGGGGATGAGCCCCCTCCGCCATCCGGCCGTCCCCTCGTATCTGGTTGTCCGCCCGCGTGCTACCAGGCGTTGCTCCGGCGGGCTGCGACCCCTGCGGCACCGGCCAGCCCGAGGAGGGTCAGGACCCCGCCGTAGCCGCCGACCGTGGCGGCCAACCCGACGCCCGTGCTAGAGAGACTGTCGTCACGGCGGGAGCCGGGGCAGAAGCCGCATCAGCGGCACCACCACTGAGCGGGTTCTTGACGGGCGATGCCGGGGGCGCAGGGGAGCCTCGTTCACGAAGTCGTCGTCCGGGTGGTCGGGCGAGGGGCCGTGACGGATCGGATGCGGCGTGGACCGAGATCGCGTCGCTGCCGCCGACAAGGCGAACCGCATCGGCCTTGGATTCTGGGGGGATACACTGGGTTGCCGTGGGGTAAGGGAACGCCTCCTCATGGGCACCGATTGCCCCAAGATCGAGTGTCCACCGAAGTCGGGCAACTCCAGGCCATCCGCACGCTAGATCACTCGACCACGAAAAACGCATCCACTCTGTTTGCGATCTGGTCGAAGGCCCGTGATGTTGCCGAACCTTCGTCTGTAAGGACGACTGGCCGCCCTGAGTTGGTCGCATGACCAACTGACAGGTCGAACGGCAGCCGTCCAAGTAGCGGGACCGCGGCGATGGGGGAGTCAACGAAATCCTCGCTGCTCGGCATGTCGATGCTCTCCCCGCAGTGTGGGCAGAGCAGGTAGCTCATGTTCTCAATTCGGCCGATGATCGGCACGTCGGCATGGCGGAACATGTGGTACGAGCGGAGCGTATCCAGGAGCGCTGTGCTTTGGGACGTGGCAACCAGCACGATCCCGTCGAGCTCGACCTGTGACACAAGGGTGGCTTGCGGTTCCCCCGTGCCCGGCGGCAGGTCCAGGATGAGGTAGTCCTGCTTCCCCCATACCGTGTCGAACAAGAGCTGCCGGATCAGCATGCCGGCGAGCGATGCATTGCCCGGTAAAATGTCCTGGTCCTCACCGACCAGGAATGCGAGAGAGAAGACCGTTAGCCCATACCGGACGACCGGCTCAGGCCGTTCCGACGATGACGCGACCGAGGCAAGCGGCACCATGGCCTGCCGCGCATCAACACTCGCCCGGCGACGGATGCCAAGCAGCAGCGGAACGTTAGGGCCATAGACATCCGCGTCGAGGATTGCGACTCGATGACCTTTGGCGTGTAGCGTCAGTGCGAGACTGACCGCAATCGTTGACTTGCCCACGCCTCCCTTGCCCGAGGCAACGGCGAGGATACGCCCTACCCCGTCCACGCGGCGCCGTGAATTGGTATCGATCGAGACTTGCTGCGTCATTGGGCTTCCCGGTCGCCGCTTTCCTCGATCCGGTGATCGAATGGGAGACCCCGTGTCGCGACGATCGCGGCAGCAAGGTCTCGAGGCACCCGACAACATCGTTTGCCGGGGGACGTGTATTGGTGAAGCGGGTCCAACGTGAAGCTTCGCTTCTCCGGGACGATACACGATCGTCCCCTACAAGGGATGCACGGCTCGGCTGCCTGGCATCATCCGGTCATTCGACTGAGGCGGCGACGGCATCGACCTCATCGTCCGCCAGCCCGGCCCGGGCGATCGCGTTGAAGAACACCCGGTACGTGCCCCGCGTCTGGGCCCGGAAATAGGGCCGGAATCCGATCAGGATTACCCGCCCATCACCGTAGCGGACCTCGGCCAGGGCGCCTTTTCCTTCCAGATGCTCCGATCCCAGAATCCAGCCACTCAGGTTGGGATCGCCGATCGGATACGTTCCCACCAGCGTCGTGTCGCGACCCATAGCCTCGAACACCATGCTGTTCATGAACAACACCGCCGTGTCCCGCGGCAACCCGAGACCGAGCGGATGGCCGGTGTCCATCACCACCCGCAGCAACGAACCGGGGCAGTAGAAGGCGTCATCCTTGAGCGCGCGCAGCGGATTCCGGACCGGCAGTGCGAGCCCGTCGATGATCGCGCGCGTCGCACGGTCGATCGCGATCAGCGTTCCGCCGGCATCGACGAACCGGCGCAGCGCCTCCATCCCGGTCTCGCCGAGGCCGCCCTGGTACTCGACGGGATAGGGATCCTTCTCCTTCGTCTTCTCGCCTCGACCGTGCAGGGCGGCGTGCGGCGTCATCTCCGGGATCACCAGTGCGTCGAAGCGATCCCGCAGGTTTCCCTGACGGATATCGTCGTTGCGCAGCGTGGTGTAGGGCGTGCCGTACTCCTCGAGCACCCACCGCGCCCAGCCCTCGTCGATGCAGGCCGTCCACGGCTGGTAGAGCCCGAGGCGCACGGGGGAATGCCGCCATCGCGGCGCGTCCTCGTCGACGCGAACCTCCCGGATCGTCGCGCCGGTCGCCTGGGCGAGCGCGATCATCTCGTCGTTGCCCCGGTCGGAAGTCATGACCAGATAATCGCCCGGGTGCAGTCCAGCCTCCCGCACGCGCTCCCGGACCCGGGCGACAGGCACGTCGTCGTTCAGCAAGACGTTGAGCGCCCGGACGCTGGCGTTCGCGCGGGCGTCGATCGCCCATGCGTTCGCGACCGCCTCGCCCTCCGGAAGCCGTGCGATGTCGCTGGTCCACCGAGGAAGCGGATCGAGCGAGCGAAGCGGACGATCGTCGCCGAGCGGGCGATCGACCGGGACCGCCCACACGCCCATCTGGATCGGCAGCGTATGCCCAGCGATGTCGTAGGGCCGCTTCGGAGGTCCGTCCGGCCACCGGCGCAGATCGGGGTACTCCTGCACTTCCAGCAGGGTTTTGGCGAACGCTCCGGCCGGCTGATCGAGCCGGACGATGCGGGTTCCGGTGGGATAGCCGATACCGTCCAGCTCGATCTCGGCGGTCGCCTCCTCGACCTCGACCAAACCGTGCTGGAGCGTTTGGAGCAGCTCGGTGGTCGCACCGTGGTCGATCTGGTCCGCTGGAAAGACGAAGGCGTACGGCTTCTCGGTTCGGGTGCCGATCGAGCGGGCGACCGTGGCGTAGTCTCTCAGCCACTGCGCCCGGTTGCGGGCCAGGTGCTCGATGAACCCGCGCGCCGCAATCTTGTTGTATTCCACGATCTCCCGCAGCGTCCACTCCCCGCCCTTCCAGGGCTGGGGCTGGTTCCACGTCCGCTCGCGAGGGTCGATCCCGTACTCGTTGTTGAGATCGTCTTCGGTCAGCGTCACTGGCGTCGCCAGCTTCACGCTGGCGGCCTCGCTCAGCAGGTCGACGCTGCCGTGGTAGTTGCCATAGGCGAGCGACGGCGAATAATTGTCGAAGATCGCGTTGGTGACCACCCCGGCCTTGCCGTTGGCGGTCAGGCGTTGCGCGATGTGCGCGCCGAGCGCCGCGAAGCCCTGTTGAATCACGGGATCCTGGTTCGGATCGAGCGGGTCGATGAACGGCGGGACCATGAAGCGAGGTCCGAACCGTCCCATCTGGTGCATGTCGAACACCGCCTGCGGGTGCTCGCGGTTGTGGAAATCGACGTAGAGCTTCGTCTCGGCCTGGGTCAGCATGAACCAGTCTCGGTTGTTGTCATGGCCGACGTACGGATGATAGAGCCAGGGGATCTCGCACCCCTCGAACTCGGTGCCCAGCCAGCGCCGGTACCACTCGGCGATCATCTGCACGCCGTCCGGATTATGGCTGGGCACGAGCAGGGTGACCGTGTTGGCCAGGATCTCCGTCGTCCCCGGGTCGTTGGATGCCGCGAGGTCGTGGGCGAGCTCCATTGTCATCAGCGCCGCGCCGATCTCGTTGGAGTGCTGGGAGGCGAGCACGATCCCGACCGTTCGGGCCTCGTCAGCGATCCGGCCCGCGTCAGCGGCCGAAACCCCTCGCGCGTCCCACAGCCGTCCCAGCAGCTCGCTGTTCCCCTGGCGTGCACCCGGATGGAGGTTCTCCGGAGCGGAGACCGCGACCACGATGTAGGGCTTGCCGTCGGTCGATTCGCCGAGCACCTCGACGCTCACGCGATCGCTCGCCGCGTCGAGCTGGCGAAAATACTCCACGATCTGATCCCAGCCGGGGATCCAGCCCGCTTCGCCCGGCACGTGGTCGAGCACCTGTCGTGGCGATGGAATGCGGCTCGCGGACCGGACGGCGCCACGACGACGGCGAGCTCGCGCCGTGCCGGCCATCCGCCGCGCCTCCTCCAGCCAGGCATCGTCGAAGAGCAGCACGCCTGACTCCGTGACCTTCGACGCTTTGGGCAGCGTTCCGTCGGCAATCCGGGCCTTGACCAAATAGCGGGTCAGCCCCAACGCATCGGCGACGGACGAGGTGGTGAGATATCCCTGGAGATCTTCCAACCTGGCTCTGGGCACGGATGTTCCTCTGCTCGGTTAGGGGACGCGGCGGCGCAAACCGGCGCTCCCGCGTGAAGACGGTGGCAAATTCGGGGGTCAGGTGGGTGGCGTGGCGCGCTCAAGGTCACGCGGGCCGAACGCCATTGGCAGCAGGTCCGAGAAGGCATGAGGCACGATGCGGTCGCCCTGATCGATCAGCACGACAAGATCTCCGGTACCGGGCTTGAACTCGTTGATGACTTGGCGGCAGGCCCCGCACGGCGTCGTGCCGGCGGCGCGGGGCGCGCTGACCGCCACGGCGCGCAGCTCCCGGTGCCCCTTGGCGGCGGCGGTGAAGATCGCGACCCGCTCCCCACAGACGGTCAATCCGCTGCTGGCGTTCTCGATGTTGACGCCGGACATAATCTCACCCGATGCCGTCAGTACCGCCGCGCCGACCGGAAAATGGGAATAGGGCACATAGGCATGGGCGGCCGCCGCTCGCGCCGCCGCCATCAACCGCTCGACCAGGGGCTCATCGATCCCGGAATCGGCGAGGAGGGTGCCTCGCTCCGTCATGTGCTCTCCTCTCGTCACCGCCAGCGCCGCCAACGTTCGTTGGAATCATACTGGTATCCTGCCTCTGCCGGCGCCTCTGAGCGCCTCTGTGAGCGCCCCTGTGGGCGCATCACGAAAGGCTCCGCGGCAGGCGCGCGGAGGGATCGTTTGCGGACAGGCATGGTGTGGTGAACAGGGAGTAGCATGACGGACTGGCGGGAGCGGCAACCGGGAACCGACGACGAATCCGCCGAACGCATGCGGCAGGGTGCAGCCTCCTTTCTCGGTCAGGTGCTCGGACTCGACGACCAGCCCGACCACCTCGCGGCCGATCTCTCCCCGATCAAGCGGGACAGCAACGCCTCGATCTACACGATCCAGCTCGAATCGTCGGCTGGGCCCGCCGCGTTCCTCGTCTATGCCTATCAGGTGCGGGCACGTGGCGGCGATGGCCATACCGGCAAGGAGCTGTTCGACTCCGGGCTGGAGACGCTGGACTTGGCCGCCCGCAACGCGACACCTGGCCCACGTGCCGTCGCGCATGCCGAATCGGACGACTATGCCTTCATCCTCGCTACGACCCCCGGCACCTACCGCGCACTCACGGGGAATCGAGGACTGGCGCCCGCGGCGGCGGCACCGACACCGGTACGCCCCGCCAACTCCGCCCCTCCCGAAGACCAGGCGGCGGATGAGCCGCTGCGGGTTCGAAGCGAAATGGCCCAGGACTTGATCACTTCCCTGCGGATCGCCAACACCCAGGCGAGTGACTGGCTCGCCGCCGTGCGCGCTTCCGAACCGACCACCGGGGGCGCCGCCTCCCTGGACGACGGCACGCTCGCGTTCACCCCGGATGAAACCGAGCTCGCCCTCTTCCTCCTCGACAACGAATCGATCGGCACCCTCCTGCGGGTGCTCAACATCCTTGTCGCGACCGCCCAGGTGCAGGCCTCGGCGGCGCTGGGTGACGATCCAGACATCCATGACGATCGTGGCGCTTCATCCTGAATAGTTTGTCCAGACAATTTTGTCATTCCGTAACGAAGTGGAGGAATCTCTCGCAGCAGATCGGCAAGATGCCCGCAACCACGGGTCCATTTGTCCTGCGAGACCAAGAGACTCCTCTGGTAGCTGCGCTCCATCTGGATGACAGCGGGGAAGGATGCAAGGAAGCCTGGGCCAGATCGCTGAGCTCCCTATTTCCGGGGAGTACGCGATTGTGCCCGTCATGCCAGATGATCGCGCAGCTCCACGAGGCGCTCGATGAGCTGATCCTCGGTGCGGACGATCCCGAGGGAGCTTTGCATGCCCCCGACGATGAATCCGTTTATGTAGAAGGCCATGTTGTCGACTCCCGCCCGGGCGGGATCAGGCGCCGTCTCCAGCCGGATGTCGGTCGCGAGGCCGATCACGCCGAGATACCGCGTGGGATCGACCCGCTTGCTCAGGCAGTCCATGAACCCCGCCTCCCAGTTCGTTCCGGAATCCTCGCTGACCTGGCAGATGTAGACGTTGCTCGCTTCCAGCGCCTCGATATCCGCGTCGTAGATCTTCCGGGGCGTGATGTCGGTTCGCGTCTTGTCGTTGACCGGCTCGCTCTCGTTCGGGCAATAGACCTCGAATCTGTGCTCGCGGAGCAGGCCCGCCAACCAGAGGTTGTAGCGGACCTCCGCCGCGACAAACATCGGACCACCGAGATAGAGCCGCATCGCCTCATTCCTCTTCCCACTTCTCGCAATCCGCCCCTGACGCGCCGCTTCCAATCGCTATGTTGTGACGGGCGAAACGTATCGCTCCGCCCACTCTTTGGCCTGGGCCTCCGGCACCCGGATGAAGGTCGCGGTTGCTTCGGTGAGCAGTCGCCGGTCATCCCGGTCGCGAATCTCGCCTCTCAGCTCCAGCGCCCGGCCACGGTCGCGCACGATCGCACCGGTCGCCAGCGTCGGTTGGCCGATCCGGATCGGCTCGCGGCACCGTGTCGTCAATGCCCCGGTCACCGCCCAGATGCCGTGCCGGGCGAGCCGCCAGGCCATCACCTCGTCGAGCACGGTGGTGATGATTCCGCCATGGACCAGGCCGGTGTAACCCTCGACGTGCACGGCGGGGACGAACGTGGTCCGCACCCCGTTGCCATCAGGATCGTCCGTGAACGATAGCTGGAGTCCGGCGTCGTTGCCCCGTCCGCACCCGAAGCAATTGTGATCGGTGCGGCGGCCCGCCGGCTCGCCGCGGTTTGTCCATGGAGCACCGAGATCAGGCACGCGCGTCCTCGCTCAGGGCCCGATCAACGATATGGGTGAGCGCGGTGCCCGCTCCCGCCGACAGGCGGATGTCCGCCTCGTCGTCGAGCGGTGTCCGGGACTGGTTCAGGATCACCAGCCGGGCCCCGGCCTGTTTGGCGATCATGGGCAGACGCGCGGCCGGATTGACGATCAGGGAACTCCCCACCACCAGCATCAAATCGGTCGCCTGGGCGAGGGCCACGGCGGTCTTCAGGGCATCCTCGGGCAGCGCTTCGCCGAACAGGATCGTGCCTCCCCGGAGCACACCTACGCAGACCGGGCAATGCGGATCTTCTTCCCCGGCCTCGAGCCGGGCCTGGACGTCGACGCCCGCGTACAGCCGCCCGCAGGACGTGCAGCGGATACGATGTGTCGATCCGTGGAGTTCGATCACGCGATCGGGACTGTTGCCGGCCTTCTGATGCAGGCCGTCGATGTTCTGGGTAATGACCGCGAGAAGTATCCCGGAACGTTCCAGCCGGGCGATCGCGTCGTGGCCGGCATTCGGCTGCTTGGCCAGCATCTCGGGATACCGCAACCGCCGCTCCGCCCAGAACATGAGCCGAGCCTCCCGGTCTGTCCGGATCGTGTTGATGTGGGGAATGGCTTGCCGGGCCCAGACTCCGTTCGGACCCCGGTAATCCGGAATCCCCGATTCGGTGCTGATCCCGGCACCGGTGAACATGACCAATCGCGAGCTGGCGCGAACGAGCTCACCGATCCGGTCGAGGGTTTCGATATCCTGGCGCCGGTGATCGAGCGTCGACGGCGAGTCCTGAGAGGGGTTGTACATGGAACTATCTCGAACCTTCCAGTTTGAGCCGGTGTCGCGTGGTGCTCCGAGTCACGGGCGAGAAACGCTTAGGCTCCCGCCGAGTGTATGTACAGAATGCGAGATGAGCGTGTCCACCGATGGGAACCCAATCGCGGCGCTCGATGACCTTGTGTACGTACATTGATCGTGGTAGCATCCTCGCATCTCGGTTCCGGGAATCACGCGCGTCCATCGAGAGCGATCCCCGCATCGCAACAGGTCAGCATCGAAGCCGCACACCCGGGATTGGCTTGCTGGCGCTTCTCGAGTCAGATGATCGGTAACGCCGCCGACGGACCGGCTGGCGACGTTACGCCATTGGGCATCGCCAGGATGTGGTCTGCGTCCGGAGGGCGATGGTCTGTCGGGAAACCGTGCGGGGGCAGGGTTCGCATGCTGGTGACTGATTTGGCGTTTCAGGACATGGAGCAGGGCTCACGGTCGTTGCTCGGCGGCCTGTGCCGCATAATAGGTCGATTGCGTCGCCATCAACCAGCAATCTCCTCCCGGGCCGGAATTGGGACCCGCGGCCGCTTCCCGGGCTCTTCCGGCGGGAAGGGCCAGGCAGCCATCCTCCCATTGGCGTCAGCGAAGGCGCCACCGCTCTTCGAGGCCAGCGTGAGACTCCCGTCTCCGAGCGTACCCGCTGGCCCGCCAGCGCGGTCCAACGTTCCGCCGCTCGAAGCGTCGTTCAAATGGCGGCGCCATCCACAGCTTCGCAACCGGGGCCGCAAGTCCGACGACCGGTCGGTGCACGATCTGAACCGCGATGCGAAGGCCGCCGCCCTCCGCGGATTGTTTCTGGCACGAGGCGATCGGCCGGTGGAAGCCCGTTCCGCATTCGCGCAAGCCGCGGTCGATCCCTCGATCGACCTGACCGACCTCGCGGGCTTTTGGCAGCTCTCCCGCAGCGCAATGCTCATTGCGGCGGTCGCCTACGAAGATGTCGAACGCTTTCGCGATGCGGCGGCGCTCTCCGCTCGGGTCAGGACGCGGTATCGTCCGCGCGCCCTCACCCCCGCCGGTGGCCTCCCGCGGCGGGGGACTCCCGGCGGGAACCGCTGAGGCAACACGCCGCGGGCCCGCAGCCGGTGCGTCACGTTTACAGCGGGTTGCACAGACATTGACCGCGGAAGAATGGAGAGTGCCCATTTCACCGCGCTGCGCTCCGATGCCGCTTACCGATGCTTCTTACCGATGCCGCTTACCGGACAGGCATTCTTGCCGATCTAGCGACCGGCTTCAGCGCATGGCGCTTACGCAAGTGACGCGGCTGCTCGACGCGGCTGCTCGATGCGGCTGCTCGATGCGGCTGCTGGGATGACAACCTCTCGGCAACACGCTCCAAACGGAACATCACTCGCCGCCAGGACCACGAAAAACACCCGATGCTTCACGCATCGGGTGTTTCCGTTTCTCGATCGCTGCCGAGGGATACCAGCGAGACCGCGATCGACAGGTCTGGCTTCGGAGGGGAAGGTTTTGAAGTGGTGCCAACCCAGGCGTTTCCTTCAGGAATCGGCACTCTATGGTGAGGAAGATGGGGTTGTCTTGTGCCAGGCGACCGGCTAGCTTCGCCCGAGGCGGCTAAGGAATCAACGGTGCACGATGGAAAGAACGCGAATGCGGGAATGTCCATCGTGTCCCGGAAGGCCCAGCGGCGGGACACACCTTGTGGTGGGTCTGGCGAGCCTGGAAATAACGGTGAATTGTCAATGTGCGTCGGCACTTCGTCGCGCCTTGCCGTCTCCTGCGTTGATTCGTCTGCGACTATCGTAGCATCGCGATATGGTGTTGTCTACCCCTCTCGACCGGATTGTGAAGATTTGCACGACCGATGTGGTGAACGGCTACCGTGCCCTCGCGTGCAGGGTATCGGCAAGCGACTGGAGCTGGGTGCGGTCGATTGCGTAATACTTCATTCCTCGTCGCGGTTCGACCAGAACCAGACCGGCTCGTTCCAGTTGCGAGAGGTGCCGCGAGACCGCCGATTGCGCGATGCCGAGGCGGCCTACAATTTCCTGCGCATAAAGCTGGCCACTGGCAAGGAGATCCAGGATCCTGAGGCGATTTGGATCGCCAAGGGCCCGCAGTGTCTCAAGCAATGCCTCCCCCGTCAGGCTCCCCATTTCATCGTTCAGCGCCCGCGCGGCACCCGGCGCCGCGAACTCGACTCCCGGCTCGATCGCCACCTCGTCACCATGCAGCACGTGCTGGGCGCTGAAGAAGACCACGAGATCGGGTGGATAGCTCACATAGCTGACGAATGCTCCGATATGGGCGGAGGGACAGAAGGTGACGTACGCCACCTGGTTCAACCCGGCGGCCAGCGTGGATGGCAATCGGTTCCCGGTCAGAGCCGCGAACGCCATTCCGAAACCGCGCGCCGCCTCGACCCGCGCGATCCGCTCGGCCTCGGCGAGCTCATCGTGCCGAAGCTGGTACTCCGCGCGATAAACGCTCTCCCACACGCCCCGGATCAGGCGAATGGTCCGGGATTTCAGGTCTGCCGGATCAAGGATCAGCGGCACCACATCGTCAGCGTCTGCGGTGGTCATGCCAGGCTCGACGTACCGGTACCACGCGGACTCCTCGTCGAGCGACGGCGCGGCAAGCCCCGTACCCAGATCCTGGTGCACCCGATCGAACGCCCGGATCGCCATCTCCCGGTAGTCCTCCGGCCGCAATTCCTCCAGGAACTCGAGCAGATCGTCGATCGAGGCATCGAGCCGATCCTCCCGCAGCGGCTCGAACCGCATGATCGGTTCTTCCATGTAGTACAGGAGCCGCCCGGAGAACCCGTGCAGCAGGTCGAGATCGTCCTGAAGTTGCTTCGACAGCGCCCGGCGCGCCGCAATCAACCAGCGGTCGAGACCACTTCCCGGAACCGCCCGGTACAGCAAGGACATGACCGAGATCATGTCCAGCGGTATCGAGACCGCCGACCTTACCTGAAGTGCCGGGCGTCCGACAACCAGTTCACCCATCAACAGATCCGTTTCCCCGTGCCGCGGCCACCATCGGAAATCGGTATCCCGAGCGCTACCGTCTTGTTCCTGACCGGCCGTTTCGCGCATGACGCTCGATCTTGCAACCTGTTTGCCATTATACGGATCACCATATGCTCATATGCGTCTGGCGTCAACCTTGTGCAACTGGCCCGAACCTTGTTCATTATTTCACAAAAATCCCCGCATGAACACCGTCCTCCTCCCTCCGCCACCCGCGTTCCCAGCGTGGTCACCGGCGTCATCGCCGCCGGGAGCGGAGGACGGTTTTCATGCGATAATCGACCGTCGGTTCCGCGCATGTTTCGTCGACCGAGACCGGGCGCTCATGCGTTCCGGGTCTGGAGACGTCAGTGAATCTTGAACCATCTCGACAGGGGCAAACATCCGACGGGCAGGACGCCGATACGCCGGCGGGCGCGCCGCACATGTCCCGCTTCCGCGGCCTTGAAGGAGTCACCGAGGAGGATCGGCGCCGCCCACCAGCAGACGATCCCACGCTTGTCGATCTCGAGTACGCCGCCGCCGATGCCCTGCCCGATCAACTGCCGCTGTTCGGCGAGACCAGCGATGGGGCGTTCACCGCGGCCGTCGGCGGTGTGCAGCCGCTTCAACCCAGCTCCAGCCTCGATCTCGCGCGGACCTGGTACCGGCGGGAGCTCGAGCTGGCCCGCCGGCCCCGCAACACGATCGAGGCGTACAGCTTCGACCTTCAGATTCTTGAGAACCTGGTCGGCCCGAAGCCGCTCAACAGGATCGACCGCCGGGACATCGCCCGCCTGCTCGGCGAGGCCAATAATCGCACCACCCGCAAACGCCGGCTGACTTCGGTCCGCGGGTTCTTCCGCTTTCTGATCGAAGACGCCAGGGTGCTCAGGATCGATCCGACCGAGGGCTATTATCCTCACGCCATCCAGCTCCGCTCGCCGATCCCGCTGTTCGCCGACGAGCGGGAAGCCATGCTCGCGGCGGCGATCGCCGATGAACCGTGGAGCGCGACCGCGATCTGGCTGATGATGAGGCTCGGACTTGCGCGGTCCGAGCTGCTCGCCCTGCGACGCGACCACATCGACCGAACCTCTCCCAATACTCCGGTCGTCTTCATCTTTTATGACGATCCCATAAAGCAGTCCAAGGAGCGCAAGCTGGCCGCGACCGGCGAGTTCGCGGCGCTCTACGACCGGTTTCTCGACGAGCGCAACCCGAAGGACATTCTCTTTCCGGTCGGGCCCCAGGCGGTCAACGGCATGGTCGAGCGTGTCCGGCGCGCGGCGGAGATCACCAAGGATGTCTCGCCCCAGACATTGCGCCATACCTTCGCGATCGAGCAGGCACGCGCCGGAGCCGACCGCACCCAGCTCCTTGCCTTACTTGGCCTTGCCGACGATCCGCGCAACCGGTCCAGCGTCGATCGCTACATCCGGCTCGCCTCCGAGCCGCTCGGCATCGCCGATGACACGACCGGCCGCGACCCGGGCGCCCCATCCGACACGTCCGGCTGACTCATTCAACCAGCATCGCCAGGGTGGCACGTTGCTGGGATCTACCTCGATCCGCGCACATAGGGGTTCGGGTGGGGGAGGAATAATGGAGCCAAGGCATCCACATTGAACATGACGGCCCTCGGCAAGGAGGCAACGCCTGGCTGGGGGCGCGCCAAGGCATTCGCTTTTGACTATCGCGCGAGGGATCGATTCTCTCCGGAAGGAGAACTGTAGAATGGAGAACCTTTCGGAGCGCAAGCACGTGCACCGGTACGGTGACGTGAGCGTTCGCCCGATTTCGCCATGGACGCCAGCCGTGCACTCCCTGCTGGACCATTTGCGCCGGGCAGGTTTTGCCGGCGCGCCACGCGTGTCGCGACCAGCTTCGGTCCCTGAAGGGTTCGAAGCGGTTGAATTCATCACCGGCGATGTCAACGCGAAGCGCGTCTGGAGCAATGACGAGACATTTTAGTTGGGGCGTCTCCTCCGCTCCCTTCATTCATCAACTGCCTCATATCGCCCCACTCGGGATGCCGTGTGGCAGCCATCAGTGCTTCGCCCCTGCGGGCCAGACCGTGTCATCAGTCACGGGGACATCGCGCCATGGAACGTCGTCGTACGGGATGAGCAGCCCGTAGCACTCATAGACTGGGAGTTATCGGGCCCGGTGGATCGGCTTCAGGAAATCGCCCACACCGCGTGGTTGAACATCCGGCTTTTTGATGATGAAATCACGAACGACGAGCATCTTCCATCGGCCGAGCATCGTGCTACCCAGCTCCGCCTGTTCGCGGATGGCTACGGGCTGTCGGATCAGGATCGGCGAGGCATCGTCGGCACAATCCTGGATGTCGCCGTCCTAGAGCGACTTGCAATGAGGTTGTTCCTCTGGCACACTCGGGCCATGCCACGAAGCTATTCCCGCGATCTCCGCGAACGGTTGGTACAGGCTCGGGCGTCGGGCCTGTCCGCAACCGAGATCGCCC
>JAABUN010000540.1_pt1 | contig 97057 bp, 77 predicted proteins | sample 5559311 | NCBI WGS metagenome assembly JAABUN01 (sample SAMN10711877, study PRJNA513370) | rock metagenome | isolation source: Antarctica rocks | place: Antarctica: Victoria Land, Siegfried Peak sud | reverse complement strand
GGATAAGGGGATGAGAGTGGTGGGTTTGTGAGTGGGATTTTGGGATGGATGGGGGGGATGGATGGGGGGTATCAATTTTGGTATTCTTTTTTTCTTGATTGAGTCTAATCGTCGGCGCAAAAAACCACCACTACTCGCCCATCTCGCTCTTGACTGCGGACATCCTTCATCAACGCATCGCCTGCCTGGGGTATGATCTCTCCTCAACTGCGCCATCCCATCAGAGCTACGACCCATTAACCCAATCATCCCACAGTCAGATCAGATAAAACTCACCATAACAACCCCAATCCCCCCCCTCTTCGACGCATCGACCGCATTCTTCGCATCGATACCGCCGGCTATGGGCGCCGTGCGGTAGTTGTAGAGGTAGTAATGGAGTTGGCCGTCGCCGGCACCGAAACGCTGCTGTTCGAGGAAGAGGGGGTTGTCGAGGAGGGTGAGGGCGTTGAAGACGTCGAAGTTGAACTGTGCGATTGTGATTATCGTTAGGGGTATAGGTCAAGGTTGGACGGGTGATGTGCTACGTACCTTTTTGGCTAGGATGAGGGCGTCGTTGATTAGCATGTTCAATCGGTCTTTTAAACCTTTTTCTTCTTTCGCAAAGGCGGTTTCGGTGGCGTAGTAGAATAGATACGCGGCGCGGACGTTGTCGTATTTTTGGTTGCCGATGACGGTCGATTCGAGGCAGTAGAAGGAGAAGTAGTCGGTGATCTGGTGCGTTTTGTCGTCTTCGACGACGTAGCTCCAGATTACCTGCTCGGCTGCTTTCGCGTCGTCGTGGAGGAGCCAGTGCTCGACTTCTTCGCGGGAGAATTCGGGGGCCATGTCGAAGCGCTGGAGGTAGCGGTGTAGGAGGTCTTGGACTGCGGGTATGTCTTTGGACTGCATGACGCGTAGGCCGGGCGTTGCGGTGTTGGGTGGGAGGTGGTATCTGGTGATTTGGCGCGCTTTTGTGGAATTTGAAGGTAGAGGGGAGAAGCCTACTTCGTAGAGCTTTAGCCAGTCGAGGCTTCGATGGAAGTATCGGCATGAGCTGACAGGCTTGGGCAGCACGATACCTCCCGTGTATATAGCCTGGAAGATACCATGGATGTAACACCTGCGAGTGATCTCTTGAATAAGAACCGGCGCGAGCCGCTTCGAGCGAAGCTTCTTGTGCACGCATAGGAAATTGACCTCGGTGCTCTTAAGGACTGTGGAGCGGACGCGAAGGGAGGCGGGGACGCCGGAGATGAAAGCGACGAGTTTGCGGGACTTGGTGGCGCGGACGCCGACGTGCCATTCTTTGCGCCAGCCGGGGGACTTGAGGGCCCAGTTGAGGAAGGATTGCGAGTAGTTGAAGCGGAACATGGCCTCGCCGTCCTCGACGTAGTGGCCGTTCAGGAGCTCGTAGACCTCTTCCAGCTCTTTCTCGTCGCTGAGGTCCATCGTTACCCATTCGAAGCCTTCGGTCATTCGCGCAGGTTCTTTGGGCACGGCTTCTGGGTCGATGATCTTGATGGGGCCTTCTTCGATCTTCTTCGTTGTTTCGTCGAAGCGTGGGACGGGCTGTGTCTGCCAGAACTTGTATGAAGCCATGTCTTTCTGATTGGTCCCGCTCACTGACATGCCGGTGAGCAGATCGGCCACGTCCATCTTCTTGATCACTTCCGAAGCTTTCTCTTTGTTCATTCCGGCAACCTCGCCCTTCAACGCGGGGTTCATCTCCAACAGCTGCTCCACCTGTCCGCTCGTGAGCTTGCTAGCTGGGTTCGACGCACCCTCTCCCGTATCATTTTCTCCATCTCGCTTGCTGACACCTAATGCCTTCTTCAACTTCGCTCTCTTCGACTTTTTCTTCTTCGCCGCAGAACCCGCTGCTACGACATCGGAATCTTTATTGTTGGTGGGGTCGACATCTTCGGTGGTGTCGGCTTCCTCTGCGCTGTCGTGATCTGAAGTACTGGACCGACCGAGGACATCTTTGATGGCTTCCTCGTCGACTTCAGGGTCGGTGATCTTGGACTCGGTGTTCATGGTTGAGTGCAGGATACGTGGATCGTGAGGTTGAATTAGCGGGATGTGAGAAACCCTAAGCGTGCTTTGTAGATGGAGGCACGGATGCAAGGCAACGACCTTGAAGATCTGGTACTATTGGCTACATCCAGGTTCACAGTCGAATGCAATCTAATTGGGAGTGAAGTATATAAGTCTTTCTTCAATTGGTCATATGGTGTAGCCGAATGCGAGACTATGTTCTTTGTACGGCAAATTACAAAAATACCACACTTTTCTGGAATATTTTCAAAAATGCCACCCCCATATTTCAAAAATACCACACCTGGGAAATTACGCCCGGAAGCTGGGCGCATCAGTCCCAGGACCGCCTTTCAGGCCTGAGACTCCGGGTCGAAGACCCCGTAACAGCCCCCGTAGCAGCCACCGGAGTCCGGCTACCTCGGTAGGGTAGCCTGAGAAAAGAGCGCTGAGTACCCTAAGCTCTAGGGATAAGTCCCTTAAGAAGCTATATCTTACCACTAAAAATATTATTCCTTATGATAATAGCGACGGTCGGGAGGTTTATATAGGAGGTCTCTAGGCTTGCCTATGCCCTAGGGACGGACGTGCCGGAAACTGACTTACGGGGGCTGCTACGGGGGCTGCTGCGGGGTGTTTCGCGCTGCAAGGGGGCTGATGCGCCCAGCGTCCGGGGTGCGCAAGTCCCCGGTGTGGTATTTTTGAAATATGGGGGTGGCATTTTTGAAAATATTTCAGAAAAGTGTGGTATTTTTGTAATTTGCCGTTCTTTGTAACCTTCGTGACATTCACTTCCTATACTTCGAAAGTGACCTCTTACTCAACCATGCTTGATCATCATGGATCAGCGCCCGAGAGCAACATGTGCTTTCCCGGGCTTCTCTACATTGCCCTGTCAAGCCTTTCCGTCATACGTTGCTCCAATAGCCAGATTAGCTAGGTATGTTTCAAGCTGCTCGACCTTGAAATATTCTAGAACATGCAAGTGCGCTGCGTGAAGAGTGAGACTATTGGAGGTATTGACTCAATCTAGCCTGTCGAGTAATGCACTCAATCTGGCCTTTCAAGTAATGCAGGAGGGGTGTGGCCGTTCCATGCATGCCCTAACCTGGCCATCTTCGCTTCACATAGTGTCATGGTGTTGTTGTCTCTGGGGATTGTCTCCATAGAAGGCGCGTAACACTGCCATAGCGACTACAGGATATGTCGGAATCCTATTGTGACCTGTGCCCTTGTTCAGTTACCCGAGAGCACCATTCACATCGAGATGATGTGCCACTTACCTCCATAATGAACAATCTCTTGCCTCACGAGCTTCCGGGCACCGTCCTCGCCCATTGTAGGCCAAAGATTAACGTGTCCAGAACTGCCCCGATCTTCACGGATCTTTGTAGCGTCGATCTGTTTCGAGGTGAGACCTCTCTTACTCGTCCCATTCGCTGCGGCGTGAAACAGGGTGTTCGAGTGAGTCCAAGGTATGTTGAAGTCGTTCTTGGAATGAATCAGCTGCAAGTTGACGTGCCTACTCTTCTGTACCATGTTTGCCAATCTTCTTGCAGTGAACCACGTTTCTTGTACGCGGTTGGCAAAGAACCGCTGGAGGAACGGATATGGTCTCAAGGGGGACAGAATTGGTATAACGCCGCCGACGGCATATGTGGACATGAGCGTCGGGATGTCAGAGAACGCTGCAATAAGGATTATACCTTGAAATTCGATTCCATACTCAACAATGAAATGCTCTGCTACGGCTGTCGCCACTGCAGTGCCAAGGCTTTGCCCAAGGAGTACTATCCTCTCCGGAGGGATACGAGCGACTTCCAGCGCCCATTTGACTACAGCGACGCCATCAATGATGAGTCCTTTTTCGTAAGGACTGCCTGTAGAATAGCCAAAGCCTCGATAGTCTACAGTCAAAACGTGGATTTTATCCGGAGCTCCCGTAGACAACGCCCGGTACGTGTCAGTACGCCATCCTTGAGCGACTGTACCTGCATTACCGTGGACTGTGGACCGTAAGCAAGGTATTCATCGCAACAAGACTCGAGATTGACCAACAACTAATGACAAGGCGGCTGTCCTTGTCCTTGGCCAGCAGTCTGAAGGCTATTGATGTTTCTAGATCATCACGATGACTGACGGGCTCTTCGGCGAGTGATTTTTCATGTCTGGCGTAAGTTGAAAGGGGTAGGATATGCCATGCATAAAGTACTTCTCCATCCGGGGTGTTGATATTGAACGGTCGGACTTGATTTTCTGTGATAGATCAGATGGCGCATATAAAACAAGTCATAGAGTCTTTAGTATACTCAAGAACCCAAATTGCTCGGTCTTGTTCGTATCTTGCCAGAAGGATCTGACTTTGGGTGCATACAAAGCTCTGATTTTGCATGAGTTGAAAGATACAGGCATCTAGGAGTTCCGCCTTACTGTCGTTGGATCCAGCCATTGAGCAAGAGCGAAATGAAGAGGAGGTAGAGACTGGCAGCAATAGCGAGTGACCAATATGCTCTATTCAATATCGGTGCAAATGCCATTTGTGCTCTGTACGGTAGAATACAGAACTATTCTTATAGCGTCATCCGCCAAAACGTGCATACGACTTTTAGTATTCGTTCTAGTTAAAATCGACGCATCATGACTAAAGGTGATGATAGAATAGAGAAAGTGAGTGCTCAAGGTTGCATTTCATGGGCACGCATACAATAATATCAGAAGACTTGAATAGAGGCCAAAGACTTATAGTAGAGTATTCTACTTGGCGTAGGATAGCACGTGACTGGGTACAAGTGTTTTGCACATTCTAGATGAAGATCAATGTGACGCGCTCTCCGGAAAAAAGATCGAATCGACAACAACACTTGGCAACGTTGGCTTCCCAGCCTCGAGCCACATCCCATCGAGCTTTGACACTATGTCGGAGAATAGAAGGATTTCGACTAGAAACAGGGGGGAACCTCCGCTCAAGAAGAGAGCAATAACACCCCCACCTCCAACAGCTGCCCCAGCAGCCCCGCTGCCTCCCTCCGAGCCTATTGTCGAGGGACTTCCCGTCAAGCTCAGAGAAGGTCGACCACTACCTACTCTGTCCGAGCGGCAAGAACTAGATCTACCAAACAAAAATTACCAGACTATCTCGGAGAGGTCACTTCATCTAACTCCCATGAATGGCGTTCTGCACTGACAGACCCCAGTGGTGTGCTGGCGGCATCGATAGAGCGGTCACGGCAGAAGTGGCTACTGGATGGAGTGTTCGAACGCTACTGGACGAAGCCCAGCAAGAGGAACAACATGGTCAACGCTCCAAATCCTGCGAAGGAAACCATGACCAGACTCGGCAATTGCTCGATCATCATCGACCCCCATGTCTTTGAGGCTACATTATACACAGTGAAGGACCTCCCTGTCACCTATGCCCCAGCATCACCACAATTGCCCTCATTGTCAACACCCCAATATAATCCGTTTCCTCCCTACAGCAACTATATCGCTCCTATCAATATCACGCCATCGTCGGTAGCTCATCCACCGTATCAATCCCAGCAGCACTCTCATCCGCCCCAGCCGTCACTACCTCCCTTTCGTGAAGGTTTTGGATCTTTTGGACCACAAACACTATCTCCGATCTATCGTGCACCAATATCCAATCCTACACCTGCTCCAGCTGCCAAAACCCCCAGCTTATCGAGATCGGAAAGCACCAATAAATTTATATCGCACGGCGAGAATGGCGAGCCCAAGCCCGATCCCGTCATTCAAATGCTAGCCACCCGCGCGGCTTCCAACCAAGCCCTCAAAACATTGATGAAAGTGGTGGCCTCAGGCCAAGCATCTCCAGATCAGCTCAAAGAATTCCAAAGCCACATTGACGAGCTCAACTCCATACTGAAGTCTCGCGGGAGTCCTCCTCCGCCATATGTAGATGAGCGTGGCATCGACGCGGTCCCACATAATCGACCGGAACAAACTTTCCATCCCCCCTACCATACCACCCCTTTCAGCGCGCCGCGGAGCCAGGCTGGGCCAAAACCCACGTATCCTCATCCCTATCGAGGACCGACTCCAATCAAGGTTGAATCCATGTCGCACAACACATTGACGCCCGCATCTTCCCATACAACGGCTCATGACCAAACCCAGTCTGACATCGACGGCGTTGTCTTTGATCTTGGTGGTACAGGCGATCGGTTCTCTTTTCCTCGATTCAGCATCCTCGAGTATCTCTACGGCGGTACCCAAGTCATTGCGTCGTTCCTTCTAATTCGTAGGGGTAGCACGGCAGCCTCTGGAAAGTACAGAGGGACCATGAGCTATTATCAACCAATCACCATACGCTTGACATGCGCAAATCCGAAAGTTCTTGAGCCGCTTGCTCGAATTGTTGCTCCTCCAGACGAGACTCGAAGATACATGGATGATTATTTCGATAGGCTAAGCCCTGCTGAGGCTGTCTTTCTTGCCACGAGGTTACCACGAAGCATAGTCACTGAGGAGGCTGAGACTCAAGAGACAGCAACGCTACCGGGTATTCATTCTCTAAGGCCAGTCTATTCCCCACCTAATTCAATCATGCCATTAGCAGCCTAGATCAACAAACGTGAATCTGGCGATATGATTGGATCATGTGACTGATACATCAGCTCTTGTCCACTCGCCGCAGTGAGATCCTCCCTTCCGAACTGTTATTGGCCTGAAAACCACCCTACGACTATCTTAAGCTACTCAGTCATCTTACCATTCTATACACCACTCATTTACTCTATGACTGACGCTTCAGCGGCTCGAAAGTCATGATCGCATATGAATATAGCTGCGGTAACACAGCAACAGTGAATTTCCTATGGCGTGAAGGAAGGCTGTCGTTCAAGTATACCTCTGCAGTACATTCAAGGTGGTGACAACAGTATGAATCCCCAACAAAGATGTAGGTGGATTTTCTAATACGGCAAGCGTGCTCATATTGACTTCTTCTCTATTCCTCTATTCAAGCTTTTTATAGTTGCGGAGTTCAGAGTCGGTAAAATTTGGCGATCCAATCTCAGTGGTGTTCTACAGAATCGCTGTGCTCAGAAAGCACTCAGTGGGAATCATTTGACTTTCTCTTAACTCAAGCATTGTGTACTTGAAACTTCGCGCACGAAAAGCCCTCAGTGGAGCCGTGCTTGTCCTATTCTAGCCTTACCCCTGTCATCATCGCCTTATTACCACAAATTTCAATCCCTCGCTCCCTTGCGTGGGATACAGTGCAGTCTTCCCAATTAATTGTGGAGACACCGAGCCACTAGCTACTTGGCGTGGACATTATATACTCAGTTCTACTGTGGACTATATATCCACAGACCTTCTCTTTCGGTGACCTAACCTTCTTTACTTATCTTGCTCACCCTTCTCCATATTGACCCTTTTCCATATCGACCCTTTTCTGTATTGTGAAGAGACAGCCCTCAGTCTCGAAAGACCAAGACTTCAGAAAAAGAAATTCTCCCAAGCCTACAAGATGGTGACTTATGGTTCTGTTGACGTCGTTCTAGATTTTATTGCCTGTGGTACTCTTTTGTTTTCATCTGCGGTTCTCGCTATATACCGGTACCCTTTACTGCAAAGCCGGGATTGCACACCTGAACCGTGATCGACTACTACACCTTGTAGATCTGACTCCAATAGCATGGGGGCTCGGGTCGGGTATCTACATCCGCAATGTCTATATAACTAGCCGTCTAATGTCGGAAATGCCGAGGGAGCATCTGGGTCAAAGGATCCTGTCTATGCTGCTGGATCTCTATCTATCCTTCCTCAGCTTCTGTGGGCTTATCGGTATGGTGGGAATCATCTACTTTGGATATAGACATCGAGGTGACTTGAAGGACCTCCTCACTTCCATTGCAGAAGTAGACAACGAGCCGAGACCAGAAGCAGAGCAAGACCGCAATGCGATCGAGAGAATGGACGATATCGCGTACAAAGCCAACGAATAGCGCGAGCTTTCAATCGAGGATCGAAATCCCGTTCCCACATCGCCATCGCAAGCCCGATCCGTACACTCTTCGCAAGAGACGCGCATCCTCCATACTTAATCTTGGGAAGAAGGATAGCAAGGCCCGTCCGGAATGGGTGATGGCGGATGAGGGGATAGTGTAATGGGGTGGTGGTGTGGATGGTTCGGCTACGGTGGGGAGGGTGAGGAGGGTGGCGTCGCCGAGGCTTAGGGGTGGGGTGGAGGGGGAGGGTGGAGGGTGGAGGGTGGAGGGTGGAGGGGGGTGTTGGGGGTGAGTATTTGATGGAAGAGGGAGGGGGGAGGGGGATGCGGAGAGGGAGGGGAGTGAGACGGATGGGTGGGGAGGGGGGAAGGAGGGGAGGAGGGGGGTGGGTGAGTTAGAGCTAGGGATGAGTTGATTAAGGTGAGTGATTGGTAAAGAAGGGAGGATCGATGCAAAGGAGCGTGAGTAAGTTACCGTAATGGAGAGATGGGTGAGTATTCAGCTGTGACAGTATTTGGTAGTGTATTATATATAATGCAGATTATCGATAGGTGGTGGGTACGTGGATGAGTATCGTAGTGGGTAAGAGTACCGATGGTATCTATCGTGAGATCTGGTAATGGAACATGCTCGTTTTTATGGTAATCTACCTCTTGACTATTGATTGTTACTCGGAGGGATGGATGGATGGATGTAGATACCTACCTAACCGTTAGCAATCACGGGGAATCAAGTACGTACTCTGATACCGTACTTCAGCCCTACGCCTTGCCAAAGTGAACCAAGTCCATCCCAAACCTTTTCCTGCAACTAAGGGAGGATTGGCTGATTATCAGGGGATTTCTGGATATTCGGTAATTGGGAGAGTCGTCTTTAGACCTTCAGACATTGGCTGGAAAAGGGTGGATGGGAGGTGGGTATATTTTTCATCTTGGATTTCGTGGGGAGGGTGGAGGGGGTTGGGGTAGTTTGCGTGCGGGTTGGGAGATTTGTGTTGGGGGGTGTTCTGGGAGAGGGGGATAGTTGTGGCTGTTTGGAAAGGTGTGAGGTGTTGGGGTGTTAGGTGTTTTGTGGTTGGGAAAGGATGTTATTGAATGCGTACTTGTCGTGACTTGGGTTTTGGAGGAGGTGAGGTGGGGTAAGCAGCCTTTACAGATGACGGATTCATGTAAAGCCCGAAACATGTGTCTTCAATCACAGCTTCGTCACTCATATATTGTATTTATCGTAAATTGGATTGGTGCATTATAGAGAAGAGAAGGGAAGGGATTGTGATGAGGGGAATTGAATTAGCGTTGAAGGACTGTATATAGGGGGCCAGATGCCCCTCATTCTTCATGCTCCTTAGCAACCCCCCATAGTGATAAGACGATTTTCGAAGACGACAAGACGAGAGTTACCTTTTTTTGATTGAAGTGGGGCAATGTTATGAGATCAGAGCCTTGCGAAGCTAATTCGATGTCACATTTTGACCAACCTTCGATCCCTCAACATACTCACTGACTTATCAATAGTAAGCTCCATCGGATCCGGTGATGCATTCAACAACTTCGCTTCTCATCCCTATCATGCAGAATATGTAGTGCTAGCGAATATAGTAGTACGAATGAGGCTCATGCTCCCTCGACACAACAGTGTGACGGCAAATCGACCGAGCCCTATGACCTGTAGACTCTGGAGCTCATCATCATACATGACATTAGAGAGTCGATGGATCTGAGAACAAGCTAGATGCTCATGTCTTTCATCCGAGATGCAATCTCTGGAGCAGCACTGACTTCTGCTTGCTCATTTCTGCCGCTGCCAGGAAGCATGTGCCCTGATGGATTTATTTCGTCTCGGTAACCTTCGTATCTATCCGGATACTTGTCGACAAGCTCTCTCATCATCTGCATCAGCCTAGGCGTCACCGATCTCATATCAGCACCTGGGTTTCGACGCGTTTTATCATCTGGCTTCACCTTAATGGACGAACCTACCAGTTTCTATACTTTGGATCTGACGGGAAGAGGCACGAATCATGCAGATGGGATCGACTATTCCAGATCAGTCAGGTGATGGGCATCATTGGATTGAATCAAAGACTGACCAGGCGTACAAGGTATTTCTGTCGGCGTGGTCTTCTTCGGGTGGAGCCACTGGAAAGTGGGCGTGATAGGTCTCCAAGTATCTACGACCGAACTTGAAGCGGACATCCGGGCGCATCGTCCTCAGGTCATCTAATTCGTGATCCCTTTAGTAGGTGGTAAGAAATGCCATGATCGGTTGGTTGTGAAGGGTAACGTACATTCATTGTGCCCATAAAAGGCTGAGGAGTCGAAGACGATAGGCTCTTCCGTTGCAATGTTTGTTGCGGCATTGCCATACCACATGTCACCGCTAATAACCATCATCAGCGATTTGGGCTACGAAGCGTTCACGAACATAGAAGGATGAATTACTGGACCAAAGACGGCTCGATATGCCTCCCTTCAGTCTCTAAAGGTCGTAGAAGTCGAGGAATGACCCTTTCAAGCATCGCGTTTGATAAGCCGGTCAGCTCCTCGGTTGCAGGCCCTTGCATCTGCTGTTCCATCTCTAAGAAATGCCGGAAATTAATGGTGAACAATTCTTCCCAGGTGTCTGTCCACTGGTTGACCTGAGGTAGGTTTCCATTATATGTTGTGACATGAAAGCCAAATTTCCCAGTAGGCGACTTCGATTTTCGGTGCATCATAGCTAATTGAGCTGTAAACTTGGTGACGTCGGGCAGACCCAGGTCCATCTCATGAAAGTTGGAAAGGAAGAAGTGCATGTCTTTGTTAGACTAATACTATCAGCATTCCATTTCGATATCAAGTTTGAAGTGCACCTGGTGATGGACTAAGCACGATGCAACTCCCGAGTCAAGTACCTTGGATGTACCCCAGGCAATCGGTCTGGGTACGAAGGTCGGCACTATATTGTATATCGCCGCCATGGACTCAAACTCCCCAAGCATCATACCGCCGCCAAGGTTCCCTTGGGCAACCTTGAGGAAGTAGCTCTTCTCCACCCCGTCTATAGATCGTGTATTAACACGAGCGGTACGAGCCCAGTTGCTCGCTCCATGATTGTTGATTGCTAGGACCGTCGATCCGGTGGGAAGCGCTACCAAGTCCTTTGTCAGATTCTCAATGGTCACGATCATTACTTACTGACCAGCAATCACATTCTCGTCGACAATTTCAGCCAATGAGTTCGAAACGAGACCAGGGCATACTTCAGACATTTCCTTTTACTTCATGTGCTGCTTCTGAGGGTACATTTGAACTGTTCAAGATCGCTGATGGAGGTGAACCGTCGCACGGGACTCGATTGAATTGACAAGAACGGCGTACTTCAAAACCAGTGTAGTACAAAGACAACGCAGTACAATGTAGTTCCCGGGAACCCTACCCAAAGGCTAGCCGAGCTTGCCGAGTTTGCCGAGTTTGCCCGAGGCCAATCAGGCCTTTAGTTTCTGTTAGGGCCTGTCCCAAGAGGCATATTTCACTGTCCACTTCGCATGCACTGCGCCCATCATGTGGAGAACCACAGATCACGTCGGGACCGAGTTCAAAGTGATATTGAAGTGGAAAGCAGCCTCAGCGTTCTCAGCAAAACAACACAGCACTTCCATCGAGTGATAGTCTTCAAAGGTTTGATTCAGCATACCTCGACACTGTGTTGCACCCCATTTTCCGATTTTGGCGCACTGCACTACGACTCAGGTGGTCCTAAAGTTTTGGCACATCAACCTGATTCGATGGGGACCTGATTGATATTAAGGTATAGTTGATTATGCCGCGTAGGATGGAATCCCAAACAGGATCTGTCTCGAGTGCAAATGAAGGAAGATGCTGTTACTGCAGCCCCAAGAGATTTCAAGATTAATCCATAGAACGTAAGCTTGGAAATTGTCGCGTTACCCGTGTTGGTAGAATCTTCGATTTATGGAATCCATCGACGGGAAACCGATATGGCTGTTTTGTAGGATTGTACGAGTCGACAGTAGATATTTGGATGAGCTCATCGTTATAAGTTTGTGTATACTGTCTCATGGACTTTTGCCTTGATACTTAGGGCTTGCTTGTTGATTTCTAGCTGGCGTGTCAACATGAGGCTCTGCAATTTCGAGATTGGCTTACTGTGCGAGCCATCTTAGGCGGTAGATGGAACGGCTATTATGAATTGCAATTCTCGACGGCAAAAGTGCGGATCAATGTCATAATATCGCGAAGGCGCTGGCGTAGCTGACACTACTATCGCTACCATCATGAACGTCGCTGCTGCGCTCGTATCTCACAAAATTGAATCTGCCTTTGTCCTGATCGATCTTTCCCTCTGATTTTAGCACTCCGATTGCCGCCATCATCACGCCAATCGGATGACGCCCGCAGACGGTATTGCCCGTATCCCTCAGCGTAGCCAAGAAGGCGTCGTGTTGACCTGACTCCACACTCTCCATAGCTAGCTGGTCAATTCGTGCGATACTTTCGTAGACAGGTGGATCCCGTGGTTTATCTCTAGATTTGAGCGATACTCCTTCTGCTGAATCCGAAGTAGCTGAAGGTAGGTAGTAGGTATAACTGAACCGCGAGCCCCAATGACAGAAGTCGCTGCTGATAACAAAGACATTGTCCGGATCTGCAAGATATGGCGCTAATATTGCCCCAAATGCTCTTTCTACGCTCGGACTCGTATTTCCCACTAAGATGGGGACCAAAGGAGGGTGCTTCTCTTGCTCATGATATACACTAAAGATGTGGTAGATGTAAGGCAGATGCAGCTCAAGGCTATGTTCGTCCGAGTCAACTCTAGTAGACATGTCTTGAAATTGACCTGTAGAGCGTAGACTTTGTATCGTGGCAGTATCCAATCTGATATCGCCGAGGGGAGTGCTATAGTGGGTGTGTTTGGACAACGCACACTTGGTGAGATAGTGATGGTGGGAAGGACCAAGGAGGAATACACGGTTACTAGGTGCAAATTAGCGTCTGCCAATGTTCCAGTGGAGAAGTGTAGTGTACGCTCGCGAGATATCCAGAGACTTGTAGGCCCACGCTGCCGCAGGGCCCGAGTATGCGTAGCCAGCGTGTCTACAAGCATACTCATCAGCCCGAAATAATAATAATACCAAGGGATGTAAATTGATCATACGGAGCGATGATCACTCTAGCCCCAGGCCGTGGTATTTGGCCAATATCATCAATGGCTGTGTCGACCTGGCTGAGCCAACCGTCAAGCTCTTTTGACAGAGTTGGACCGTTGCCTGTGTACCATGACCCTGCATGGCTGGCTTTGCGTATAGTCATTGGATATTTCACAGCGAAGTGACTCAGTTGGAACGGCTTTAGATGTTAGAGAGCGGATTCGACCGAAGGCGACCAACAAACTGCGATTGGATAAAACACCACTTGCCTTTCGGGGAGGAAGGAATGTATGTTACCTTAACAAAGTAGACGAAGATAGCTTCATTTCCTCCGTGCGTAGCTCCGGATAAAGATAGAGGAAGCTAAGGTAATTGCCTAATTCCAATCGAGGTAAGCGGTCGATCATGCATGCGCGCCAGACATCGCGTTACCCGAGATGGAGCCGTCATCAACTCTAAAGCTTTATGTACGGTTTTTGGGATATACTATGGTATTGAACAACAACAGCCTTTCTCAATCTAATAAACCCATTGCAACAATGACTCTCAAACGCAAAAGGTCATCCTCCGCCATCTCCCCGTTCTCCTCTGCAAGCTCTGCGACAATATCATCACGCGATCCCTCGAACAGTCCCTGCCCTGACGTTCACATGCTCGACGATTCATTTCATTTGTCACGTCCTGTGCAGCGACCTGAGTCTGCGCCTTCCTATGTTGATTCTCGCACGCGGAAACGTTTCCGCGACAACAGACCAGAAGAGGGTGTAATACACGGTATGCGTTCCAGGAATTTCCGTCCACTGTCTGCGCACCGTGGCTTTCGAAAACAAGAGCAGAGCTTGCTAATCAGCCTATACCAATCCAGAGACAACCTACCAAAGACTTTTTGCCGCTGCTCGATCTCCCCCACCTGCTGCTCAACCAACACCTACCCAGGTCATCCATGCCCGCCCGCAGCCAATTCAGCGACAACCGTCACTCCATAATTATTGGTCGATTGAATCCCCACCGCCAGCGCTCTCTGAGCTCCCACTTGCGCTCCATTCGACCTCATCTTCATGCGACGACTGTGAAGCTCCTCTTGAGTCTTCAGACGCTGATATATCGATGGGAGGAATGGAAAGCCAGGATAGTGAACTCTCAGCGTATAGATGTCGATCGTGCGGTAGACCAGTGTGTGGGATGTGCGCGGTCATTGAGATTGGTATCGGGAGGGAATGCCTACAATGCAAGACTTCGAGCCGAAAGAAATGGGTAGGCGGGATCGGATGGATGTCCTAGAGATAACCGAATGAGCTATGAGTTCCACGACACAGATGATGTTAGCTACTCCGATGACCCTGTCAAAGTAGGATTGGGAGGTTCCGGACTTGCTCTTAGTTGTTAATATTGAGTATTATAACTTGGCGGCTGAGGTGATGACATCATGCTGTATCCAGGAGCTTCTCACCGTCGATCGTGGTTGTTGAAGGCAGCCCATTGGTTCATGTCGACAACTTGATGAAATGTAGCGTCTCGTTGCCTGGATGTCCAGACATCCCCTCATCCTCAAGGTGGTTGGGCAATGCAGAACTGTGCAGCTGTTCATTCAGTGGCTGCCCACAGTAGGCGGCATAAGCCAGCACATAGAAATTCTGCATCTTCTTGAGCTGTGCTCCCGTATCAAGTACTAACGTACCCAACCGTCAGACCTTGATGAAGATTGAGAATGTAGATCTGCCGCTGACAGCCGGCGCTAATGCAACACAGCCACCGAAGCTAAAAGTAGACGACAGCTCTACCATTTTGGGACTGGCACAAGACGCAGCGATGAACTTCTCTTCAACCGCTAACAACCCATCTTGTTTTCTGAAATTGATTCACACAGTAATCAGCTCAGCGTTGGACTGATGTGTCAGCAGCTGATTGAGTTCGACGTTACACAATCAATTATTCTGCCCTCGCCCCAAGCCTTACCGCACTTCCCTCCTCTCCACACCCCACCGGATCATCTCTACACAACAATCCCAGCCCCGGAGACAGTAGACAGTACGAACACTGTCATTTTAGACCACTATCAATGTCCCTACGCGCAGTCTCGCCTGTGGACACCTCTAGGACGCCTCTCGATCGCAATGACCCCTCATTCAGCACACCTACCACACCAATCCCTAGATCCCTTAGTAAATCTACACCACGAGCTCTCACCGTCAAACCTCCGCCACATAGGTCAAGGGCGAAACATCAGACCGAAGATGATATATCAGTGCAGCCTCTGTCCCAGCCTGACGACCAGATCATAGACACATTAGACGACCCTTTCCTCATACCAGCCTCGGAGCCGCGGCAAGAATGGCAATGTTCACAATCGCATCTCGAAATGCTGCCTCCGGAAATACTGGAGGGTATTGTTGGTCACGTTGTGGGTCATCTGGGTTCCACGACGTCAGACCCGTCAGGCTCTCAGCATACGGTACGGAACTGGAACGCAATCATGCGGCATCCTAGGAGGAAGAAGGTGGCAGATCTAGCTTTGGTATCATACACGTGGAGGAGGCTGATACAGGAGAGAGTGTATAGACACAGTAGGACGCCTCTTATCCGGTTGTTCATGTTGGTGTAACTTACACGGCTGCAGTTAAGATCCAGGGAACGAGAGCAGCTCTCCAAGACTGTGCGGACTGGTTTCTCAAGAACCATCATCTGCAAGGATACGTTCGACATTTCGAGGTCCTTGTACCGATATGGGAAATGAAGCCTGGACGACACCAAGATAGCCTCTACTCCGAGCAACGTGCGGACCGTAATGGTCATCCTTTCCTTCGCGCTTTCCAAGGGCTTGCAATCAATACTAATCTAGGTGGTGATGCACAGCAAGTTACAAGTGCCTTTCAATTGGCGTCGAAGAACGCTACACTAGAGGATATATTTCGAACTGCTCAATTTCTCTTCGAAGGCCTCTGCGCTCTCACTATTGAAGGCGGCCATTGCAAGCACCCACCACAAGTCCAATATTTCCGCCAAGATTCACATTCTAATGCTACACGAACATACATGTCCCGCAGATCACCAGCTCGTGAAGACACTTTTGAGTCAAGGATTCTTAGCATGTCCATGCCAGCATTCCGAACTCCCCTCTCACCTTACTCAATGGAATCCTTGTTCTTCCCTCGACGGTCACGACCAGACACCACACCTACGCTCCCCATCCTACTCACTACCAAAACACTCATCCTCAAAGGCGCCTGGAACTTGATCCGCTGCCACCACGACTTCAAAATCCTCACCTCCGCTCTGCCCTCGCTACGCGAATTCCACTGCACCTACCACAAGCCCAAGACGATGGCCTACGCTACCATAGATGAAGCGCTCAGACTCGAGTTCCCCTCAACCATAACTCACATCAACCTCTGCCTCGAAGGCCTCTACACCAAGAATGCATCCTCCCTCAAGAAATGGCGGAAGCTATATCCATATCGCCATATCTGCCGCACTCTGGGCGCCGTAGCCCCTCAGCTTGAGTCTCTGACTTACACTGGGCGGGTGTGCGGCTGTCTCTTCTCCTCTGCAGTCAGCGCAGCAGAGGAGACGCGACAAAGCTGTACGCGCCTCATCTCGGTCGACATCGTCGTCAACAACGTCTGTCGCGACCCAAACTCGCACAACGACGGCACGGGTATCCATAATTGGCTCTTCATCCAGGCCTTTGAGAAACTCGTCCTTCAAGCCGTGCGCTCGTTGCAAACTTACACAGGCGTCAAGACGATGCGCATCCGCTTCATCGATCTGGATAGTCCGGCGCCGCTACTGAATCCGATGTTCCATCTCGAAGGCAACCATGCGTGGGGCATGTACAGCGATGAGATACTTGAGACCCTGATGGACGTGAGACCGCATGTCCACTTTGGAAGATTGCCGGGAGATATTGGGTATCATTCCTCGTCGGAGACGGTGAATGAAGTGTCGCAGCAAAGTCTGCAGCATACGGGTAAGCACAGATGCGTCAGCATGGATTATTACAAGATGTTGGCGCATGCTGGGGGCTTGATATGAAAGGTCATGTTTTCTATTCCATATGTCGAAAGAGAAATTGATGCCGGGATCTGGAGCGGGCGTTTGCTGAAGATAATACCGGGATGTGTCATACCTTACTTCATCACGACAGAAAGATAATGGCTCGATGCGTGGATGTGGATGGCGTTCTTGACGAATACCTATTTAGCGGGTGCTGGGCTGGGGAATATCTACCTTATGCAAAAGCAGTCGAAATTGCTGTAGCTTACGCAGATGCAAATTGAGATCAAATTCTCTTTCATGATGACTTCCAAGCGGTGCTCGATGTGCATTGCCAGCTGAGCAAAATGGACAATTATCGCCGAGGTGTTATGTGGACGAGCCTTCATAGCTATAATGCGGAGAAGACTAGCAGGAGTAGGTTTGAATCCGTGCTCAGCTCCACTAGAGTCATATGACAGACAGACAACCACACGGAAAAAGTCGGAGCGATGAGGGGCCTCGTACTTAATATGAGATAAACATTCTCACATTCCGAATATAGGCTTTTCCTCCGTCGCGTAGCCATTCGTGTTGAGCTGAAAGTGGGTAACTAACGACGAGTCTTGATGTCTTTCCGATTCCTGAGTCCCCCTATAATAATGATTCGCGAGATGTTAGAAGGGTTATCGCCCCTTATTATTCTTCTTAAAAGGTTCATGGAGGGTACTTGGTATATTTTGATGTGGATTGTGGATACTCTTTGATATTGTATTGCTGGAAGTGGTAATTTTCGGGATTTAGGTATAATATATAGAACTGATCCCTGCCGCAGATCTTCCGAGGTTATGCCGAGACCGCTCTTTTGTCCTCTTCCAAGCATGATACACAAGCTTCTCAGTGTCCATGGTTAGGCTTCTTGTTCATTGAGGGGGTACATGACGAAAGTCCTGGAGTGAATCAGCTTGAGGTGCGAGCGCACCGAAAGTGCGACTTTTTATGGCTTCTGCCGATCTATGGAACAAGGCTCTCCAAACCCTTTCCTCAGACGAAACTCAAAGTATCGCAACGTTATCAAGTGGTCTGTCGAAGAAGTCAGTCGTCGACGATGTCCTGCAGGCAGCTCGAACGAAGCGTGATACGGTCCATTCAAAGAGGTGGAAATACAAGAGAAGCGATGGGTCAGTCGTAATTGTGCGAGATGTCTTTGAAAAGATCATACAATGGGTCACCAAATATGCCACGGCGGTAGATGTTGTTGCCAACGTTGAACCGATGTATATTAACCCAGTGTGGGCAGTGGTACGGTTTCTACTACAGGTGAGCCTGAATTGCTTTTCTACGACGTAGGCATTACATTCGGTACATCTTCACACAGGCCGACACTGGAGCATCCTTGAACCTTCCCGCACGCTATAGACATGTTCCGCCGAGTATGCAGCTTCACAAAACACTCATGTGTGGGGTAGTGAATATGAGATTTCTTTACGTTACCGTTTGGCCTTTTTTCGAGGCTTCTTTCCGCATGCCGACGCGCTTGACTTGGTTGACATCTACACCCGATGTTACGATCTACCAAGAAGAAGGAAGCACATGTGGAATTCGATTGACAATCTACTGATTGTGCTTATCAAACTCATCTTCCCTTAGGCGTCCACGTCCGATGCAGAAGCCTTCGGCTGCTTGAGTGAGGGCATCGAGATCGTTACCGACGTGATGGCTCGCTACGCCCTCTTAGAGAAGATTATTGCACCTGATGCGTCGTGCCTCTATTCGGATGAACTGGCCTACCTAGACCAGTGTATTGTAAAGCTTTATGCCGCCGTACTGACGTATCTGTCAAGAGCGAGCAAGTTCTGGTCCGAGAATACAGCTCAAAGGATGTTTAAGGCTGTCTTCCAAAGATTGGAGGTGGAAAGCAAAGCCTTGCAAGCAGCTGTCTCAAAGGCTGACGACGAAGCGTTCAGGACTGTGAGCCTTGTGCAGACTCGAATTCTAGTCAGCGAGTCTGGAGCGACAAGGAGAGCCCTCAGCAGCTTCCAGAGAGAAACGCAGGCGCCGATTGTGCGTACTGCTCAGATTGTGTCCAATCTTCATGACAATCTCCTGAAGAGCGAGCGCCAGAAAGTTTTTCGCTGGATTTCTACTGTGCCCTGTGAATCCCAACACCTAGAAGCAAGCAAGAAAATCTTGCAAGGCACCGGTCGATGGCTTCTAGATCGCGCAGAGCTCCTCGCATGGCAACGATCTAGCTCCTCCGCAATTTTCTGGTTGCATGCTGTACCAGGCGCTGGAAAGTCTAAACTCACATCAATTGTCATTGAGGCATTGCTTGAACAGCAGAGGGTAGCGAAAGTTGGTGCCATTCCTCTAGCTTATTTCTATTGTTCAAAAAAGAGTTCAGATCCGAGAACTGCCGATCCGGTGCAAATCCTACGTGCGCTGCTTCGACAGCTTACTGGTCGAGACTCGGCATTGCCATTAAGAGGAGGCGTAGCGCAGGAGTATCAGCTGAGACAAGAGCGGGCTGAAGAAACAGGCGCACAGCTGGCTGACCTGGACAGTGATGAGGTTATACAATACATTCTGGATATCACTGCCGAGGACCCAGTCGTGCTAGTCATCGACGCACTTGATGAAGCAAATTACGAACAGCGAGGGACCCTCTTTGATGCACTTCGTCGAATTGTGGAAGAATCCCATAATCTGGTCAAAATTTTTGTATCCAGTCGGAATGACGGGGACATTGTTGATGAGTTTGAGCAGTGGCCCAACCTCGAGATTGGTGACAAATTCAATCGCAACGATGTAAACGCTTTCACCATCTTCAAAGTCGATCAGGCTATCAAGGCGCGAAAAATTCTGCGAGGCAACGTTTCGGTTTCCCTGCGTGACGACATAATCAAGACTTTGACTGGCAAGGCGCAAGGAATGTGGGTTTTCCTCATTGTCGAAGTGCTTTCGCTGACCTTTGCAGGTTCAGGTGGGTTGAACTCAGTGTTGAGACACTGTCCAGTTCCAGAAGACTGGCAGTGGAAAAAGACGTGCGTTCTGAGCTTGGCATGTTACCTGCCGAGTTGAAGAACCAGTATCTTGTCATCTACAATGACATACTTGGTTCCGGTCCAGCTACAGCGGCTATAGCCCGGAGAGCCTTTTCTTGGATGCTGGCGGCGTGGCGTCCTCTTACAGTCGAAGAGTTCATATCTGCCGTAGCTCTTGACGATCATGGCGAGTACCACCATGGGCTTGACACAAGTAGTCTTCTTGACATATGCCGTAACTTTGTCACAACCGTTTCCTTAGACAGTGCCTCAAGGACTATGAGCTTCCAGTGGGCCCATCTCTCTGTCAAAGAATTCTTAGAGGGTCTACCAGACTTCTGTCAGGAACAGATACATACCGTTGCGGTCTCAAGATGTCTGGCAGATTTTCATTCGAAGTCGTGGCTTTACACAGGCATTCCAGAAGGAGGAATGAAAGCCTTTGACGGGCTGCGCGATTATACTGTCTACCTTTTTCAGCACGCTGCGATGTCAGAGCTACAAAGAGCAGAGTCAACGACAGCTCTGTCGATGAAAGAATTTCTATTCGACCATCTCTTCAAACCCACCCTGGCTTACAAAAAATGGAATAGCATAAATAGATCCTGTGAGGAATCACTCCTGTTGCAGGATTCCAAGGACGTGCCGTCGTATATTCAGGATATGCAATTAGATGATGGAGATGGCATCCTCGCCGTCTGTGAGTACGGTCTCTTGAGTGTCCTTCATATTCTGGGAGATCTTGAGTTGGTGCCATGGAAAAATTACTCGAGAAGACCTCACTCTACACCGCTCTATGCAGCGACCAGCAACGGGAAATTTGCGATCGCCAAGTGGCTGCTTGAACACAAAGTGTTTGATGTCGACGAAATACATGAACATGTTACGCCTCTCTACGATGCTGTTTGGACACAAGACCACGACTTAGTCGCTCTTTTACTCGAACATGGTGCTGATCCGCTTTCTATCCACGATAAAGGGATATCAGGGCCGTTGCACAGAGCAATCGAGGTTAAAGATATCAATATCTTCGAAGCCCTTGTAAGAAAAGTTGAGCTCATGCACAAAGATGAACCCAATGTAGCCTCTAAGGTTGGGTTTGACTGGAAATTGGAAGCCTTGTATGACGCATTGCGTAACAATTGGTCCGAAGCCACTCAGGCTTTGATCTGGCGAGGAGTAGATATATACTCACGATCTTCTCGGGCCGACGGAGGCATTGATGAATCTACAACTCTCCAAATTGCCGTTGAGTATGCGGAGGAGACTATAGTCAGCTCCCTGCTTGAGGCTTCTCTCCAGAGAGCCAGATCGAAGACCCCGTCCAAAATTGGGGGCTTATGGAAAACCGGACCAGAGGCGCACGAACTTTATTTGAACGCCACGGATGAAGTCCAACGCTCTGCGTTGCACTACTTAGTGCAACGAAAAGGGTCACAGTCTGATGACAGCGAAGCTATCATGTCAATGTTGCTAAGATACGGCGTTGATCCGTCCATTACCAGCAACAAAGGAGTTACTGCATTACATGTGGCAGCCTCCATTGGCTCTGAAGACACTGTACAACAATTGGTGGCAAAAAATGTGAACCTGGAGGCAGAAACCAAGAACGGACAAAGGGCAATCCACTTCGCTGCCGGGAGCTATCATCCTACGATCATACAATATCTGGTGAATCAAGGAGTGGATCCTACAGCTAGGGATCAGAACAGCCGGACACCTTTGCACTATGCCGCGGCCCGTGGTAACGTTCTCGGTCTCGAAGTCCTGTCCAAGGTTCTCCTAAACTTGGATGATCAGCCCCGTCGTCCTGATGAGTTTCAGTCGCATCAGGCGTTCACAGATCGCCTGAGCGTCGTCGATAATAAAGGAGAGTCGCTCCTTCACGTTGTCGGATCTTATTGGTCTCAGGAAGATATATATGACCAGATAAAAAATGAAAGTGATATAATGATCAATAGGATAGAAAGCACAGTCCAATTCCTGTTAGAACGCCGCATCGATATAAATCGACGTGCTGACGACGGAAGCACGCGGCTAATCTCCCTAATTTCTCTACCTTCAGGTCTATCTGCTAGTCTGTACAGCGCAGTCATTGCTGCAAAGGAGCTTTTGGCTAATGGAGCGGACCCTAATATACCAGACCTTCAAGGCAAGACCCCTCTACATCACGCAGCCGTTTGTTTTTGGGAAGAACCGGTAGAAAACCTTTTACAAGCCGGTGCCAATATCCATTCAGCAGACCATGAAGGCTCAACTCCGCTGCATATAGCCTGTACCACGCCGTCTGACCACGTGATGCGGCTGCTCCTCCAGGGTGCTGACCACACCCTACGTGATAGCGAAGGAGCTACACCCCTCCATCGCGCTGCTGAGATCGACGATCCTGCCAATGCTGTTATGCTTCTCATGAAGGGTGCAAGCCCTCACATCGTGGACAATTCCGGGGCCTCACCGCTCCACTGGGCTGCCAAAGCAGGACGATCACAGCTTGTGCGTCGCTTGTTACGTGCCGGAGCGAGTCCTCACAGTATCGACCAGTCGGGTAATAGTCCCATGCAGTATGCAGCCAAATACGCTTCGATTCTTACAGAAGATATTGAAGAGGATGAGGACAGGGAGTATATGGGTGCGTGGTTTCGCCTACACAAAGCTTCCGAGGAGATTTGTGCGCGACACAACACCCGACCTCGTATGGATCTCAAGCGCTCGCAGTCTCTCCTCCTTCGGATCGACCGCTCCTGGGGTGACTTCAGCGACTTCAAACGAAAGGAAGTCGAAGGGATGTAGTGATGTTTCTTACTTGCGAGCAAAGTATACGGAAGCCCAGAGGTCCTATAACCTCCTAGAAGTCTGTTCGACGCCACTCGGATGATGAATGTAAATAAATAAAGAACAATGAGCGCAGCCTACAAAGGGAGCAGCATCGGCGTTGACGGGAGCTTCTCGCCGAATCCAAACTCCAATGCCGGAGTGCAGACCAATCATAGAAGCGACACATGCGCTCACCCAATCATACAACGAAACAGCACCGCAGATTCAATGCTAATCGCACCAGTCACTATAGGGACAATCCACATCATGGCAGAGCGTGGCGTTCGGCTTGATTTGAGGGTAGAGCTAAAAAGAAAACGCCGGATTTCGAGCTAGGAACAAAACCTCGCATAAATATAGACAGCGACAGATATCAGTAAACGAAGTAAACCATCCCTAAAATAACCATATTACCACCGGAAAATAAAAACCAGGCCCGGCCATAGAAACCAAAAATAATCATCTACTCCCCCTTTACCTTAGATCTCCATCGCAGCAAACGAACAACGTGAACGAACAACCCCCTTGTCAGACCATCCATTCCCCATTCTCCATCCCACATCCCACATCCCACATCCCCGTCCCACATCCCCGTTTACATCCCCATTCACAACCACTCTCGTCGAATCAGAAACAGGAGGAGGAATACAGACACCCCCCCAAAGATCGAATTGGCGTCGCCATCCAGCTTCCCCAAGTTGTAGTTCTAGTCGGTGTATGTTGTAGTTGCTGCGGATAATGCGGCATTAAGCACCTCCCTATTTTAACGTAAGGTAGTAATAGTTATAAGGGTCTTTCTTGTCGCTGGCCATGGGCGCTAAATGGGAATCAACTGGGGCATAGGCGAGAGACCAAAGGTTGTATAATTACACACCCTGTGCTGCGCGGTGGCCCCCGTGCTCCTTCTGAGACGGCCTCGCTGCCCCCTGCTCCTCCCTGCTGCCTTGGTGCTCCCTCGTGCTGCCTCGCGCTCGCGCCGTGCTCGCTCCCGAGATCGAGGACAGTGATTATAAATTCTAAGGGCGAGGTTGTATATACCAAATATATGTAGATATATAGACATATATATTCGGTATGTGAGGTCCACGAACAAACGTTCTTGATAGAGTACGTGCGTGGTTTTTGATGTATGATATCGAAGCATTAGTATTAGTGGTCGAATATCTATTTGATTTGATTTGATATCCGGCCACTTCTTCTCTCCACGCGCCCCTGAGCCTGCTTATCTTCTTCGGGAAACTATGCCCTTCCCGCTTCTCCCATGCCGCGTTTTTTGATAGAGTCATCTACTCATTCTTTCGCTCCGCCTCTCTACCTTCCTCACCCCCTTTTCTTTCACCTCATCCCCTCATCCCATTTCACCCTTCTCCCCCCCCGCTCATCCCCTTCCCTTCCCTTCCCTTCCCTTCCCTTCCCCTTTCCCCTTTCCCCCAACCTCCACACCACCCCCACCCATCCCCCCAACATCCCGAACCATAATCCCCAAAACCCAACAATTGACCGCGAAGAACGCCAGTCCCGCCACGAACAGCCCAGGGAAGAACGTGCTCTGGCCGAGGAACTCGAGGGTGTAGGCTTGTTGGAGCCAGGATGCCTGTGTGGTGATGAGTGGATGGTGGGGAGGGGAAGATGGGAGAAGCAGGGGATAGGAAGGGAGGAAACATACCTGTGTAAGGACCCACAAGCTAGCGGCTAGGAGACCGAGACGGGGGTTGGAGAGGAGGGTGGAGTGCGGGAGGTGGAGGGGGAGGAGGATCAGGTACCAGAGGAAATACTGTGGGAAGGGACGGGTTAGCCAGGGAGAGGTTAAGGGGGAGGGACAGAGATATTCGAGTAGAGGTGCCAAGGCTGAAAGGTGCGTCGTCTCCCACCGCGGAGCGGTACGGATTTGCGCCAAGGGTAGGGTATTCGGCGATGCCAATTAAACCAGAGGCAGAATATGCTTCAATAACCTTGTAGAATGTAGAATGTGGGATATTCATGTGGGGTTGGAGGATTGGTTGGAAATGGCGAAAAAGAAAAACATACAGCAAACAAAACATACAGCAAACAGGATTCGCTGGTGGTCACCCACCCAACTACTAATTGTTCGATCTGAAGCTTGTCAATGGCAGAGCGGACGGGATGCCGAGTATTCTTCAGTCTGTGGCCGTATGTGAAAAGATGTCCTTATAAGAGTATATATAGGCGATCTTGTTCGGGTACGCAAATGCATGACCAAGTAAATGTATCTAGGCATACCTGACTGGTGCACACCTTGTTGAACGTCACAAAAGCGAACGTCTGAGCTAACATTGTGCCCGCAAGATCCTTTTTCGCGAGCGCGAGTGGGATCAGTACAGCACAGAGAATGAGCTGTGGTATAAAAGCCAAGGATTCGAAGCGGATGCCGTGCGTTGTTGGGATGGCAGATTTAAGATGCAGGAGAGTGTTGTATGGTGAGAAATTGTGACGGTGGTCGATGCGCGTTAGATGGTGGAGGTAGGTGTGGGTGAGGAACGGTTGTCCGTAGATGGCGTACATGATAACGTTAAGAGCGGTGAAAGTGGCGAGGGAGGAGATGAGGAGGGTGAGGCGGGTGGGTGTGAGGAAGGCGATAAATCGTTGAGGGATCGATGCGAGTGAGAAGCGCACCAGACTTGATTTAGGTCTGTCAGGGGCATCTCGTGTCGCTGGTTCGAGGTACCATATGATCGAGATACCATAGATGAAAGGATAGATCTTGAAATGCACAGCGAGACCGAGCAGCACCCCAGCCAATAAAATCCTCTGATTGAGAACGGCCCATAGCAAAGCCACAACCATCACGCCCAACAGGCCTTCTGAGCTTCCTCTCGTGCTGATGGTAGCAACCATAGGATTGAGCAGCCAAATACTTGCAAATTTCAATGCTCTGTTGGTAGCCATCCCCCCTCCTGCCGGCGAGCGAAGTACCAGAACGATGAGCCATCCAGCCACGACATCGGCAATGGCGAAAAGGACTTTGCCAAAAGAGAACCATGCTATGCCAGGCCATGCTGTGGGTAATAGAAGCCAGGATAGGAGTGGCGTGTAGCGGTACGTTTCTCGCAGATATGGTGAGTGGCCGTTTGAAACATAGCGCGCCGCGTCTGTGAAAACATAGTAATCGATGTCGGTGTACGGCAAAGGTGCGTATTGATCTTGAATGAGTCCATAGAGAAGTAAGATGACTCGAAGGAGGATTGCAGAAGTAAAGACAATAGGGGTGGCGAAAAACGGAGGCGGCATTTATTGACTTTTATGGGTACTTGACTCGAAGAAGAGTCAAGTTATACAACAGGAACTTCCATCAAACACATTCTAATCCTCTCACCTTGCTCCAGAATCCTCCATATCTGTCCCGGATACAGATTATGATCACAATTTCTGCTATAAGTGTAGTACGAGCGAAACTCACGGGATTTAGCACCGGACTTAAGGTATCTTATTCTAGAACTAGTTGTCTTGGTGTATGGTAATCTATTGTATCTAGGGCTAGTTGGCCGAAATCGACCCTTTGCTCGCTTCGCTCTATCACATAGGTATGCGGTCGCAGCGTGCATTGAGACTACCTAGGCATTGCCCGACAAATTCGAAGACTCACGTCCATTCTTCACGATTGGCACTTGCCGATACGACACGATGCGCATCTACAGCCCTCCGCCGTCCACTTCGAGCAATCTCAGTTCCATTAGATCGACGATGGCAACAATGCCGCCGAGCAAGCGCCGCGGCGGCGGTGTATGTTTTTAGCTAATTAATATCGTTGTGTTGCTAATGTCTTGCGTAGACTAGAGCAGGCAGCGGAACCAGAGAACCTTGCACAGGAAACCATCATCGATAACCTTGCGCCTCAGGAGGCTGCACGATTGTCTCGTGTGCGGAACATCGGCATAGCTGTAGGCCTACCCGTCATGTTTAGGGAAAGTGGACGCTCATATCTGTAGGCACACATCGACAGCGGAAAGACGACCGCCACCGAGCGAGTCTTATACTACACTGGTCGAATCAAATCGATACATGAAGTTCGTGGCAAAGATGCAGTGGGTGCAAAGATGGATTCGATGGATCTTGAACGAGAAAAAGGGATCACGATTCAATCTGCGGCTACGTATTGCGACTGGGTCAAGAAGGTGGATGGGAAGGATGAAAAATACCACATAAATTTAATCGATACCCCCGGACATATCGACTTCACCATTGAGGTAGAGAGAGCCTTGAGAGTGCTTGATGGGGCCGTAATGATCCTTTGTGCGGTCTCTGGAGTACAATCTCAAACGATCACGGTGGATAGGCAGATGAAGAGGTACAACGTGCCTAGAATATCCTTTGTGAACAAAATGGACCGGGCAGGTTCCAATCCCTTCAAGATCGTAGATCAGATAACTCACAAATTGCGCATACCTGCAGCAGCCATGCAGGTACCGATAGGAGTGGAAGATGAGTTCAAAGGTGTGGTTGATTTGGTCAAGATGCAAGCTATCTACAGTGAGGGGCTCAAGGGAGAAACCATACGGGTCACGGACGATATACCTTCGGCTGTCAGACAACTTGCTGAAGAGAAGAGGAAGAAGTTAATAGAGACTTTGGCGGATGTGGATGACGAGATTGCAGAGATCTTCCTTGAAGAGCAGACTCCGACTGTAGATCAGATCAAAGCCGCGGTCCGGCGAGCTACAATATCGCTGAAATTTACCCCGGTCTTCATGGGCTCAGCACTGGCCGATAAATCAGTGCAACCGATGCTTAACGGGGTTTGCGATTACCTCCCCAATCCATCCGAAGTTGAAAACTTAGCTCTGGATAGACGGCGGCAGGAAGCACCAGTCAAGCTAGTCTCATACAATTCTCTTCCTTTCGTCGGTCTGGCCTTCAAGCTCGAGGAGAGCAACTTTGGCCAGCTTACCTATATTCGTGTTTACCAAGGGTCGTTGAAGAAAGGTAGCAACATTTTCAATGCCCGCACCAACAAGAAGGTCAAGGTCCCGAGAATTGTCCGCATGCACTCAAATGAGATGGAAGATACTCTGGAAATTGGTGCTGGCGAGATCTGTGCCGTATTTGGCATCGAATGTGCGTCTGGAGATACCTTTACAGATGGGACCTTAGGGTACAGTATGACGAGCATGTTCGTTCCTGAACCCGTCATCTCTCTCTCCATCAAACCCAAGGACAACAAAGATCTACCAAATTTCTCGAAAGCCATGTCCCGCTTCCAGCGTGAGGACCCTACCTTCCGGGTTCATGTCGATCATGAAAGCCAGGAAACGATTATCTCCGGCATGGGCGAATTGCATCTGGATATCTACGTCGAACGTATGCGACGTGAATACAAGGTAGCCTGCGAAACCGGGCAACCTCAAGTCGCTTGGCGCGAGACCATCACAGAGAAAGTCCAGTTCGATCACACGCTCAAGAAACAGACCGGAGGTGCTGGAGACTATGCGAGAGTGGTTGGCTGGATGGAGCCAAGTGGCGCTCTCGAAGAAAACAACTTCGAGAACCAGGTTACTGGTGGTGCCATCTCCGAGAAGTTTATCTTCGCCTGTGACAAAGGCTTCCAGCTATCTTGCCACAAAGGGCCGCTTGTCGGACACAAAGTCCTAGGCACGCGAATGATCATCAACGACGGTGCAACCCATATGACCGATTCGAGTGAAATGGCGTTCAAAAATGCAGCACAGCAAGCTTTCAGAAAGGCATTCAACCAAGGCCGGCCACAGGTGCTGGAGCCACTAATGAAGACTACCATCACTGCGCCGAATGAATTCCAGGGTAATATTGTTGGATTGTTGAACAAGCGTAATGCCGTGATTAGCGACACGGAAATCGGACCCGAGGATTTTACACTATATGCTGATTGTAGTCTGAATTCCATGTTCGGCTTCAGTACACAATTGAGGGCAGCGACTCAGGGAAAGGGCGAATTTGGGATGGAATTCAGCCATTATAGCCCCGCGCCCATGCAGTTGCAGTAAGCTCATCGAAATTTCGAACATCAATATCTGCTAACATCATGCTTAGGAAAGAGCTAGTTGCAAAATACGAAAAAGCACAGGCTGATAAGCATAAGAGGTAGTTACCATTCGCTGCTAACCAAATAGACTGGGAGCAGAGAAATTAGACGGGTCCACTCCGGCGTTCAGCATAGCATCTGCACGGAGGCTGTGTATATCATCTGTTTACGTGAATTGGCCTGTCAAAGGTAATATATGTTGGGTTACGTTAGAGTGTTTGTATGTCGTAGTTACTCTAGGAATTCTTCATCTTCAGGGAGCGCGTCCAGAGCGTTTCCGGCAATGAGGAACATGAATGGAAGGGACGGACCTTCTTCGATAACTACTATCCTGAAACTTCGTCCAAAGCGCCATTGACCGGTCACAAGCTTCATCGGCGCTCTTGACACATCTGAAGCAAACTGTCTTCACCTCTGATCCAGTCGCAGACCCGAGAAGCAATCATACCCAAGCTCATCTTCGGCACATCTCAACACGTCCGACGTAATCTTCCCATTTGGATCAGCATGATTGTTCGAAGATGCAACAAGGAACACTTTGATTACACATTTAGACTTTTTCATCATATCTGTCAAGGGATCCAAGAAGCGATCGGCTTGGCCCTTGATTCGGTCGACCCGGTCCAGTAACATATACACTTCCGGAAATTCATTTAGCAGCTCACCAAGGACGATGAATGGCATTTTTAGTGGGAATGCGCGCCACATCGGATCCGAGAATCTGCGATATAGCTCTTGATACCGTGGCTGATCCCGCAAGATCGTTGCCTTGGCTTGGAGTAGCTGATATACCAAGCTTGATAAGACAGCCTGAGCTTGAGTGTCTGATTCCATGAAGACTCGATCATGGCAGCAGTGGAAGATGACGACGCGATTTTGACCACGGTATAGATTGATTAGATGGAAGACGGCAGGCGATAACCAGCAGTAGTCCGTGTATGTGTTCTCTGTTCTGCCGAACAGCAACAACGTACACCCTTTCCTATTCTCCTCCCATTCTTTGACGGAGCGATTACGCATCAGTCGATCGATGTTCAGGGGAGTCAGTCGCCCTGTGTTTCGGAATGACTCCCCGACTAGTATGCTATACTCTTCGAAAACCGCATTTGTGTCGTAGCCGCCCGGCAGCAATTTTTCTTTCAAAGTGCTAAGCAGTCTACTCTCGTTCTGCAGATGTAAAGCTTGAAGTCAATTAGCTCTGACTTTCTACGGATCTCGAGGTATCTTCTCCTACCCTCTACGGCACCATTGATACTGGTCACACTACGATGCACCTTATCCATTCTAGCATGAACCTCATCCACACTCTGTTGAACCTGATGGAGCCGCTTGCTGTCCAGGGTCGCTCTTTCCATTTTGATCTCCGTCATGGCATCCGTGATCGCCGCTACCTTGGTATCGATTCCCAGTTGCGGAGGCTTGGTAATCGCCTCTAGGACTCGCCGCCACGTTGAGCGCGAATAGTAAAGCGTGACCTCCTGAGCGAAATCAATACACAGACTATAAGCTTCAGCAATAGCTCTTTTCATTGTATCGCTAGAATGTATATCTCTCAAAAGCTCGAGTCGGGCAAACTCTCTTTGTAAGGTCAGCAAGGCCGAATCAATGCGATCTTCCTTCTGCTGCTTGTTAACGGCAACCTACAACTCTTCCTTGTAAGCTATTCACGTTCTCTTGTCTCAAGGCTTACGAACAATCAGTAGCAGGGACAATGTTGAGTATGCTAAGCCTCCATACTGTTGATCGGTACCCTTCATGATCTCGACAATACCAGAATATGCTTGCAAAAAGCTTGAGAAGTTGTTTGCAAACACAACTGTCTTCTTTCCCACCTTCTTCATCATACTTGGAGTTCGCTGAGTCTCGCCGCGGTGTTTCTGCGCATCAAGGCAATCAGATAAGAGATCTTCCAAAGCTTTGGCGTCAGCAAATTGCGCAAATTGGTGCTCTTTGATTGTGACTTTGCCCTCCATTTGCTTCCGGAAATCTTTGGCATCATCGAGAACTTTATTGGCTGGCTCACAAAAAGCCCTGCGCTAGTCAGTTATGCATCGTGTGGTAGTCATGATACAGCGTACTGGTTAGCCTTTACGTTCTTCCCCCAAAATTGGATCCATCGAGGCGAAGCAGGAGAATCGCCATGCATGGCATGGGGTTTTGTGCTCATCGAATCCATATTATGTCCAAATGTTAGAAATCAAGGAGACCAAATAAGAATGTGCCTGTCGTTGAGTGCTGCTGGCACAGACACTTCGGAGCAGGCTATGAACTCGGTAGCCATTGGAAAGTTGGAATTGCTCCGACTATCCTAGAGAGTTGATCGCCAGCACCGCTGCGGCTTCCCGAGACTCCGCTTGAAGCTGAGCTAACCAGAGTGTAGCATTGAAGCTGAGCGACGGCCGCCTGCATTAATAATGGCCGGGCAAGATCCAATAGGCTTCGGGCTGTATCTGTGAGAGGAGGAGTTCTCGCAGCGTTTCGCTTGATAGGCTTCACCAAATGCTGAACGATAACCGCAAGTACATCACATGTCCCACATCGTTACGATTTTAAATTGCGCAAATTCCCCGATTTTCGCTGAATCGTTCCCCACTTTCAAAATCAATCCCTCGACAGAACGTGGGAAAAGAGGCCAAAATCGAGATGTCGTCGAACAGCGTGATCGAGACACTGGAGCAAAGGTATATTGAGCTACTCGAAAAAAGAAGATCTTAAGATTAGAGAATGAAGATTGCAACCATCAGTCCAAGCCCCTCTCATCGGTAGGCCAATGGTTTTCAATTATTATTGAGGAGACGGTTGATCAATTTTAGATCAAGAAAACCTCGGAGGCCTCGTTGAAAACTGCCAGTGATGACACTGCAGACTCTGTAAGTAACTGTACGAGAGACTGGGACGATCTAGACCCACTAACGCGACGATTAGCCAAACGTCGACGAAACGATGGTGGAGGTAAAATTTGACGATGAACCACTGGCTTATTCACGCATTCGTTTCCGAGAGAGAAGATACAAGAGAGATGGTTCGCTTGAAGAAAAGGATGTTGCGACTAAGACGCCCAAGCCAGACGAGTCCATTCCAAATTCGACCAAGCATGCGATGACACTACTGAGGAGCTACAACGATGCGGGACGATGGGAGCAAACCTATATAATTATCCAAGACAAAGGGCTACAAGCGTTATTGCTATATGCTCTATCACACCATCCTTACTACAAACATTCAACCACATTGTCCTTCACAAGTTTATTCGAACCTCTCATACATAATTGGTCCTTGCTGAACATTCTGGCTGACAATGATCAATCAGAACCTGTGGTCACCAATCTGTGCAAAGCGGTCACATCAGCCAATTTGACCCACCCGCTGGCGTCACTGAAAGGTCCTGTTGGTAGTCTGCACAAGGCCTCGGCGGATCTTAGACAATTATTAGATCAGGTTCATGACAGTCCGGGATTGGAGAGATACTTTCTTGGCGCGCGCGAGATGTAGGAAACAGCTCACACGGTTGCTTTCGACTATATCTGGACAATCTTTCCTCCCGGCGAGGTGGTGATTTCATGGCCATACATGGGGCAGCCCCAAGCCTTCATTGTCAGAGAAAGTACGGATAATTTCATGATGCGTTCGAGAATCAGCTCATCGAAGATCTGGGAGCTAAAGTGTTGGGGCTATGACTACAATGGGCGCACATTTAAACGTGTGCCGGTTAAGTTCATTTTCGAAGAGTTCAAGGGCACAACTTCCATCAGCTCCTTGCGCTGCTATCCTCTCAAATTCTACAGGGAGAGCACCGAGAACGACGAAGTCCCTAAAGATCAGGACAGCGGACAAAGCACAATTGAAGCTCTAAAAAAGGATCTGGTCGAGCGGGGCAAAATGTATCGTGCGTTGTGTATCAAAGATCGTGGACAGCAGTTATTCGATTACGACGGGCTAGCGTTATCTGAGTCAGCTATGTTGTTTGAGCACCTAACGGGTTTTCGGCGACGCTTATGATCCCATAGCGATGAAGCCGATGTGTTTCTAGAGTCGAGATCCAGCAATATACGGCCAATCTTGAAAGGAATGCTCTAGTCTCGGGTATGCTTTCTGCAGTTGGGTCTATACTGATCCGTATTCTACTTACTGATATAGTCTTACTGCGCGCACTTGAGTACTACGACGGCATACTCATCCTCACAACGAATCGAATCAGAACGTTCGATATCGCAGTACAATCCCGTGTCAACTTCGCCATCACGTTCAAAAACCTGGACGACAAGCAAAAGAAAACCCTCTATTCCAATTTCATCAATCAGCTCAATGAAGAGAATACATACGACTATGAAGCACTCAAAGAATGGCCAAAGAGTGAAGAGTGGAACGATGAGCTGCCGTTCCGTTTGCTCAACGGACGGCAGATCAGAAACGTGCTTTTCTCCGCCGTCTCCATCGCGCAAGGAGACAAGAAGGACAAGAGACTGCATCTGGCGCAGATCAAGAGGATCTTGAAGGAGACGAATAACTTCCAGAATGATATCAACACCATGTATGAGAGGGCTAGGGCGGAGGCTGAAGTTGCCTTTGAGCCGCATTAGGTGTCACATGGACAGGACGATGGATGGGACGATACCGGAGTCGAGCATTGGCGTGGGAGGGAATGAGAATAGGTGGGGAGGCTTGATTGAGCGGATGTGGTATGTTTGATTATGTAGATTTCCTGTTGGAGAAAATGTTTCAGGAGTCGCCCTACAGCCGCAACGCTTCGAGGTAACGCTGAGGAGGACTACAAGCAAGTGGGAACTGACTCTATTTGATCGGAATGGGCATGCTATCCCTATAATATCGAAATCGTTGTGTGTACAGCAGGACTCTGTGAGTCTTCCTTTTCGGTGGGCAATTATGATGGTATGATCGAAGATCATGTGACTAATTCCTGGCATGATCATATCTCTTTTTCTTATATCACCCCCATGTTACGTATACACGTCTTCCCTCGCAACAAAGAATCTCCATCCAACACATTCTCACGCCTCGAGCTTACCGGTGATGATTGATCTCGATTAGTGTATATTGTCCAGCTTCGCGAACGCCATCTGAACGCCCATTTTATTCCCTTGTCACCCGTCTCAGCCGCGCTGTAACGCTATTGCCACATTTAGTCCTCGTTAGCAGTATCGTTAGTAGTGGTTGTATAGTACTCATATGTTTCCATCTACTCTTCGCTGAGGATATCCTTCAATTCTGTGTGGGGTTTTATTAGTTGTTTTAGCTTTGGACAAATCTAGTGGGTATATTCGTACTGTTTGAGGATATAGGCTATAATGGTTGAAGAGACATTCAGGAAGTACGCTCGCGAGATGAGATTACTGTTGTAGAGGGCTGGGAACAGCTTTACCTTGGGTACCGGGAGAACGACACAAGCCGAAGGAGGTTACCCATCTTCCAAAGCATCGATAAAGTAGTTAAAGAATTTCCGTAGAATTTCTTGCAACGCAAATGTACTCGGCATCAGTAATATCAATTATACGATTCCTTTTTTTGTTAAATCTTTACTTCATATATGCATGATGGCTGATGAGGGGTAATTGGACTAGCGTTGGAATCATGTATTTAGGGAGGGAAACACCCTTATTCTTCCTACTCTTTAGTAACCCCCATAGTAGCAAGATAAATTAGAAGACGACAAGACTATCCTACCTTTTCTATGGCATACGCCCGATGAAGGTGGGGATGACGAGGCGGCGTCACTAATTAGCGTGTGCAGTTTCAATGCGATTAGCCTGCTGCAAGACCCTGACCCCGACCCCACTAATCCGGATGTAATTGCTGATTTTGTTACGCCTATACGACTATACTACTTGATAGTCAACGCTTATGACATATATCTAAGTAGGCCAAAAAATACGCATAAGTTTATAGTATCTAATGCCCTTAAAATCATATAAATCGGTCTACTGGCGATAAAGATATGACTAATTCTATAAGTTTACTAACTAAATCTATATGTCTTAGTCCCGCTGTGCCTGTGTTTATACCGACGTACCCTACTACTTAGTAACCACGACTCAGGATAAATATCTGAGTAGGCTGAAAGATACGTATTTATCTACGGTATCTAACGCTTAAAAAATTATAGAGATCCGTCCACGTACGTGGAAGATATGACTAATTTAATAAGTTCGTCGAGTTAAAATTCTGCTGTCATTCGTGGGGTCGTGGTCGGGGTCTTGCAGCACGCTAATCGCATTGAACTTGCACACGCTAAAACGCAAGGCTGCGGCGCTGCCCAACCCAAGCCGCTATTCTTGGATGGACCTCACCTCATAGTCAGGCTGAAGTTCCAGCGTTCAGCGAGCTGAATTGTGAACAGGCACGCACTGTTATAAGTAGCTTCATACTCCCTTTTCTATCCCTTTGTTCAGCGACGTGAAACTAGAACTATGGAGTTGTCTGGTGGATCTACGCAACGTCTTCGCAAACCTCTCGCGAAAATCAACAAAATCTTTTCGAAAGGTAAATCGGCGCCGGCATTGAATCATTCCTCGTCATTGTCGCTTGCGACAGAGTCTCGGACAGTAGATGAGGTGGACACAGAGCATCGTCACGCAGAAGCGGCAGTATCGCCTGAACTTCCTCCTCCTCCTTCTTCCAATCCTCCTACGGATACAGAATTGCCAGAACCTTTACCAAGCATGTCTGCGGTGCAGGTTGAGCCTTATCTGAGCGCTACAGTAGCTGAGACAGAGCCTCTTGCCAATTCTGCAATACAGCCTGAAATCCCGCCTGTCGCATCCTCAGCACCTCAACTCAATCCGCACGATACCACCAACCAGGCTGCACAACCACGACCTATATTACACACAAAAGGTGCACCACTATGGAACCAGGCCCTTGAGGAATTGAAGAAACATCACTCTCCACTGTACGCAGCACTTGAAAATGCGATGAGCAATATTCCCGATTCTTCTGATAGGATCGCGAGTGATGTATTCGAAAAGATAATGACAAAGAGAATGTTGAAGAATCCGGAGACAAGTGGAATTTTGGAGAGATTGAAGCGATGGCTACCAAGTCTTGCTGCGGTGAGAGGTATCACTATGACAATTTCGGCTCTTGATCCTCATAAGATTGCACCCATCATTTGCGCATCAATCTTTTTTTCGATTGACGTTAGTGTTGTGTGCTCTCCTTGATCAAACTTTCACTCATTGCAGCAGTTCGCACTCAATCAAATAGAGCCGGAGAAGGAAGTTAAAATACTGAGTGCTCTTTCGGAGTGCAGCAATGCTATCGATGAGTGGGTATCATTCGAAGTAAGGTTTCCACGGAAGACACATCCTGCAATTCAAGATGAGATCGCCAGTCTAAAAGGATCGCTGCCCGACCTATTCCTTCGAGCATTGATAATTGTGTCTGATATTGAACGCACTCTCAATACGGAAGGAAATAAATCTCAAATCCGTTCAAGATGTGAGTACATTCATGATACCTTATATCCCAGATCTGTCTCAATAACAGAGTTTCATAGTTGCTAATCTTACCAATAAATTCGTGGATTGGGAAATTCGAAAGAACGAATTAATGATTTGCAAGAAAAACTGTTTGGTTACGAAAGTTGTCCTAGAGGACAAGCTTTCTGCCGATGAGGCAGCCACCAAAGTACTCAAATGGATTAAGAAAGAAGATGATCCGGAACCGACGCTCGGTGATATCAAGCTGAAAGTGACTTCGAAAGGCAGATACAAAAGCTACGGACAATGGTTCTTGAACGCGCCCGAATATCGAGACTGGTCCATGAGCCGCCCGGCCCTGGAGGCTGAGTATGAGCCTAAACGGGCGTTGTGGATCAGAGGAAGCTACGGCACCGGCAAGACCACTATGATGTAGGTTACGCCTCTTGTGCATGATTTTTGCTGAATTGCATGCAGGCACCGCGTTTTTTCTTCTTTACAGGAAACAGTATATGCTCCTTTCGGTGACGAGGACCTGCGAGTTGTACCATATTTCTGCACCGTTGCTACGTCAAGGCGACCAGATTACGAAACAATCATTCGCTCGATGTCCCAGAAGCTCTCCTGGATGCCAGACTTCACGCTGGCCAAACCAGCCGAAACTCTCCACAATATTACTTAGCGTGGTCTACACCAGTCTCTTACGACCGATGATTGGGAGCAGTTGTTGCGTGATTTACTCAAATGCAGTACCGACTCAACCAAGATTGTGTTTATTGTCGATGCTCTCAACGAATGCGACTCCACTAACGCAGAACGGCTCCTTGAATTTATAAGCGAAATCATGGAAGACTGTCCTCATGTCCAACTACTATGCTCCTCACACCAACACGTTCGAGTTAACAAGTGGATACGCACGGAGATTCTCCATACGGTAGATGTGGTCGCGGACGCAACTACGGAGGATATGAAGGCTTTCATCAATGGTGAAATAGAATACCTAAAAAACATAATCAAAGAGGACAGCATATTCTGTGAGTGAAGCTGGTGACGAATAAAATAATAAAAACCTACAAAGCTTACCCGATAATACAGTCATGGCGAAGCACATCGATCTGCTAGACTCACTCAAGCAATCCTTGAACAAATACGCTAAGGGAATGTAAGTCATTATGCTCCAATTTGATTCTCTCGCTCATCCCTATAGGTTTGTCTGGGTTGAGATCTGGTTGAAGATCCTGCTCCCAACCTACAACGATCAGAGGAATGTTCAGAGCAAAGAGGAAGCCAACAAGCTATTAGAAGCCTTAAAGGGTTCTTCCAGTGAACACAATGAGGCATATGCTCAACTCAAATCCGGTTACCAACGTCTCCGGGATTTCAACCTCATGAGGTCTGACAAATTGCGACCCCGCCTCTTCCACCTCGCCCTTTGCTCCTTTGAACCTCTAACGCTAGCTAGCATTACACATGCCCTGCGTATTCAGGTTGACAAGGACAACCAGGACGAATTATACGACGAGGATCTGAAAGTGGAACAGGTCAAACGGCTCTACTCAAACTTTCTCACCGAAAACCTCGCCGGTAAACTTGTATTCGTCCATGATTCTGCAAAGGATTTTGTCAGGAAGCTGAAGATCCAAGTTCCAGCTGGCTCGGAAGCGAAGGACGTAGACGAATTTTCAGAGAAGAGGAACCATATGAGTGCCGCTAAATTGTACATCGAAGTTGTAAAGCGCGCTAACCATCCGGTCTGGCAACACGTGGACATTGACCCTTCAAAGTGGCGAGAGCTCGTTCACATTGGATCCAGCATTTGGTTCGCGGATTATCCAAAATGGGCCGAGCTAGATGGGAAGGCAAACATCTTGCCCTACATATTGCAATATGGGTTACGACACTGTTCTGAGGCAGCCAAAAAGCGATCGCTGTCTGATCATTTGTGGAAAGACGTCCTGCATAAGCTGGTACTATCTCCCCAGTCGGCGTTTCTGTACGTTGGGCTGCTTGTCAAATTTCCCTTTTTCGAATGGCCTAAGATCCCGTCGATCAGGTTCAGAAACCTTGTCGGAGAATATGAGGGACATATTGAACTTTTCATCTCACACGCCTTAGCTTGGCTGGAAATCACGGATGATGGCGATTCTCCTCGGCGTCCAAGCTCGAAGGAAGACCCTGTGACTGACAATTGGCTTTTCCGACAACTATCTAAGCATGTCCTCTACAGAGGACAGTCCATCCTCGGGACCTCTGACTCTGGAATGACAGCGCTACAGATCGCATGCATAACACGCAACAACGCTACTGTCAAGCTGATTCTCAAAGCCACTGAGTATATGTACGGCCACGACAACCGCGCTATTACGGACTTACTCTTCCATGACCCAGAGCTTGGTGAAGCTCCTATTATCATAGCAATCAAAGATCGTGAAGACGACATTGTCAGGACGCTACTCGATTTCGAAATTCAACACGCAGATAGAAAAATCGATGATCAGTGGGTAGGTGCCCCTCGCCACCCGCCAAAAGTCCTGCAATGGTCGAACAGAGACGGTGGCGGCTATACAGCGCTCAACCTTGCTATACGGAGTTTTGACGAGAAAAGCATATGCACGCTCCTACCTCTCGCTCAACCTCGTGATATCAACTTCCGAGACGAAATTTCTGGTAACACGGCGCTCCACGTCGCTGTCCGCAATGGCTTCATCCAATTGATTCGAAACCTAGCTGAAGATTATAACGCTGATATTGAAGCTGAGAATAGGTTTCAGCAAACGCCTTATGGCTTTGCTTATCAACGTGGTGAAGTGGAGGCGTTGAAATACTTGGTGTCAAAGGGCGCAGCTGTCAAATTACCTGCTGCCGAGGCGGGAAATGTTGAGAATACCTCTAAGGGTGGAGATATCTGGGATCCTTCGAAATCAAGATCCGAACTCAACGAAGGTGAGAGTTATTCCGGAGGTCCAGCAGAAATTCCCCCCTCTACATTGCCTCACCCCCAATCTCGCTTCAATGGAACCCACCATCAACACCATCAATCGGGCTTGCACAGGAGAATTCGAATGGGCCAGGCTCCGCGTCCGACAGTCGCCTACCGCCAAGATCCTAGAGACGCTGCGGAAAACCAGGTCGGGGTCATCAAACCACACATTGAGAGAAGCCACATCATTGAAAAGGACTGATAGAATTTGCTCGGCTGGGTTGGAACCTGGATCGGTTTTTTGTGAAACGGGCACCGCACGTTTGAGGACGCGTTGGGAGAGGAACATCTACTGCGGTGGCACGAAGTGACTCCTGTCGCACTTGGCTAGAACCGAATGGAATGGGATCTACGGCGAATTGCAAGAGATAACACCCCACACTCTTCCGAAAAAACTGCGGCACCTACGTTACAAGATTGCCATACCTGCTCGGCGCGAGCTCCAAAGACCTCTCAATCCCCAGGGAATCAGTCCCCTACGCATGAGTCCCCGCAAAATAGCATACGCACACGAGTCCCCGGTATAACATCTCTCCCCCTCCCCACCCCCCGCACATCACATTCCCCAGCCTACCAGAAGTGGAAGATCTCGACCGAAGACGCAATCCAGTACCAACGAACGAGCTACTTGTAACTGCTAGTAACGTTACTAGGCGTCTCTCATGGAGCTTCCGCTTTATCGGAGCTTATTTTATGGGTATGAGAGATGGAGAATTTTACAGGCATACTCATCGCCGAAGTCCGAGAGCATCTAGAGCTAAAGAGGTTTGGTAAACAAATATTTTCCCAAATATTTGTTTACCAAACCTCTTTAGCTCTAGCTCTAGATGATCTTTGAAGCTTTGGAATATTTATGGGCTAAGCCGCTTTAAAGCTAGATCATACTCTCGGGCTCCGGCCCGTCATGGCTTTACACCTTCGCATTACGCATGGGAAGCCTTATAATATTCCCACGTTCGCATCGGCTGCGATAGCTTTTACGGACTTGTATATATCTCTGTATAAAGTGGAGGATTAAAATTCTATAATATGCAGGGGTATCTTCCCATATACCCTATTGTAATTCCTATTCACTAGCTTTATATCAGCTACTACGTCCTGAAAATTGAAGAAGCCTATAGGTAGGAGGTAATAGATGCATGTAAGACAAATCGAATGGGAGGGATGATAGAGGGATTAGGCCTGAATCCTAGATATGTATTTGGTAGGGGAAAGTCTTAGGGAATGGTACTCTTTCGGGTAAACACCTGATAATGGTATAGATCAGCTTTATGCTTGGAAGTAGCAAGTATATTAAGTATTCCCTCCGTAAATAAAGTCATCATCGCAGATATTTCATCGATAGTAGATTGCCTTGCAGACTTACACACGGAGAAATAGAAAAGAGGGGTCTGCTACCAAGCTTTCTTAATGCTCGCCTTTTACACGCTAAGCTATTTAGCGTCTCTTAGCGCGCTTGGCATACTTCTTTAGTACCTTAGCTGAAGTCTTAGTAATTAGTATACTATAGTAACACGGTTTATTTACTGTAATAGCGTTAAGACGTATATTAAAAAAACTCTACTTTTAGGTAGAGTTATAATTTATACGTAACGCCAAATAAATAGTTTATTTAGGATAAATATATAGATAAGTAAACTATAACCCTAATTTTAGTATTACTAGTACTATATTAAAAACCCCTGTACCCTACGTAGATATATATTAGAAGGTACTCCTAGCTTCTACTAATAGCTAGTTAATAGCTTAGTAAGTAGGTAGTAGATAGCTATAATCCCCCTCTAGTAGAATCTATTATCCTTCCTACCTTAAATAGATATACTCTATTTATCCTAGTAACTATTAGTATAATATATTAAGGCCCTAGTATTACGACCCGTCGTCTTCTAACTAGAAGGCGCCGGAGTCTAGGTGGATCTCGTAGAGAGGAGTGTTAAGGACTAGGGTAAATAGGCTTCGTATTAAACTGGTCTAATATAGGTAGAGTATTATATTTAGTATCTAGGAGATATCTAGGTTAATAATATAAGTTAAGCACGAAGCTTCTATCTAAGGGAAAGATCACGCTTTCTATATAGATATAGGAAAGTCTATGCTCGTAATAGTCGCCAGTAATCGACCTGCGTTAACTAGGGCGATCAGGTCGAGCGATCGCTCGACCCGTTATACTAAGGTATGTTCGACTTTAGTAGGCGCTTATAGCGTCTGCTAAGGCTCTACTACCAAGGTTATAACATTACCCCTTATCCCCTAAACCTTTATCCTAAAGGTTAGATAAATATTTATGTCATCTCGTCTATAATAACGCCGTACTAAGCTATCGGATCGAGTGGCTTATAAGGGAGTAATTATAATAGTATCGTGTCTACGATACGCAAGATCTTAAAAGGAGTATTAGGTGTCTTCTCTTTCTTAAAGGTACGCGGAATATATTCGGCTCGGAAAATAATATAAACCGGCCGTACCTATCGTCTATTTCTCTAGTATTAATAAAGCTATAGAGAAGTTTAAACGTAAAGAGATGGAGATAGAGGTAGCGTAGGAGGCCGCTAACGAAATCGCTTATTAAAAATAGATAAAGCTAAAACGCCTTCGTTAATAAAAGCGTTTCCTAAAAGAACGGGAATAATAGATATTTAATAAGGGTCTTGACGATATTAAGGAGTTAGAACGTTTAAAAGAGCTTAAGAAGGCCGGTAAAGTTAAACGGGTACTCGCAGAGTGTCCTACCTTTTCAGAGTTTAAGGGTTCTAGAACTCTCTCTCCTAGAGCTTTTAAGTGGATCGCTTAGGGTGTGTCTAGGTTTAGTAATACTACTAGAGGAGCTCTTAATAGTTCGTAAGATTCGTAACTAGTTCCTAGGTATTTTCTAAGTCCTCGTATCCTTTTTATTTCACTAGGTAGCTCTGACCTCGTTATAATAGAATCCTTTCGGCTTCGAATTCATTCTCTTCTTCTATCTAGAAGTAGAAGGTTTCTTATAAAGGTGTGTTAGGGTCTACTAGTTCTAATATCGAGATATGGAATACTAGGTAGATTTTAGCGTCGGGTAGAAGCTATAATTTATAGTTAACAGGCCCTTTATTTCTAATAACTAAAAATGGTCCGACTTTAATATAGTCTAGTTTCCTACTTGGTCTTATACCTTTTAAATTTTTTATAAGGAGGTATACTTTATCCCCCTTCTTTAGTTAAGGACCTAATTTTCTTTTCTTATTTACTAACTTTTCTGTAGTAGTGTTAGCCTCGCTAATTTTGCGCTACATGTCTTTATACAGGCTCTTCATATTAGAAGTTAATACCAAGGCTTTCTCGGCATCTAGTCCTTGTCGAGGATCTAGGAATAGATTTATATATCGTCCGTAGTTTATAAAAAACGGTAATAGCCTTGTTATATCTAATTATTTATCGTTATATACTAATTACGCTATTAGGAGTAGCGTAACCTAATTATTTTATCTTTTATTAACGTAGTACCTAAGGTACACTTCTATTATCTAGTTAGTACGTTTAGTCTATCTATCCGTCTAAGGGTAATAGGCTATCGATATTCGTAGTTTAGTTCTAATCGACGCGATTAAAGTCTTCTAATAATTTAACGTAAAGAGCTTGTCTCTATCTAAAGTTATTAATTCTAGTATGCTATAATCTCTAATCAGTCTATCTAATAAAATAAATCTAAGCTGACTAGCGTTATAGGATTCCTTATATAGAATTATAATGGCGTACTTGGTAAGTTTATCGATAATAACTATTATTAAGTCGTATTTATTATTAGATACCGGGTTAACTAACTGAGGTAGTTTTATAATAAAGTCTATCGTAATATCTTTCTATAGTGTGTCTAGAACTTCGGTAAACTGAATTTGTCTGTACTTAGCATGTCTTATAGATTTATTCTACTAGCAGCATATATATTCCTTAATGTATTACTCGACTAACGCTCGCAGGTTTAGTGCGGCGTATACTCTCTAAATGAGTTCTAACGTTTTAGATACTCCTAGATGTCCTAGTAAAGGATCATCATGGTAATCCCTAATTACTTCTTCCGTTACTTTCGGTAGTAAGTACAGCTTCTGCTTATATAGTAACAGGTCCCGGTTAGGCTATTCCTTCCTAAGTTGTCCGGCTAGGTTATTATTCTTATATGCTTCCTTTAAATCGGGAATTATATATGCCGTAACTCGTATAATCGTGGCCAGATTCCTTACTAGTACTAACGATCTATTATTCTCTTATTTTAAGATGGGTTAAGTCGTAACGTCTTTTATTTATATATGGTTAGATTATCTACTTAAAGCGTCTGCTCGCCTATTATCTTTTCCTAGGGTATACTGAATTTTGAACTTATATTACCTAAGGAGTTTAGACTATTAAACTTGCCGTCGATTTAATTCTTTTATAGTTATAAAACCTACTAAGTTCTTATAATCGGTGAAGATAGTAAGGTCTAAATAACTTTCGGCATATACTCTCTAATACTATAGAGAACAGACGACTACTAGAAGCTCCTTGTCGTGTATATTATAATTCTGTTCTACTGGAGTTATCTTACGTAAGTAGTATACTACTAGATACTACTTACCGTCTTTCTACTAATAGAGGCATACTCCGATTATAAGATCCGAAGCATCTGTCTTAATACGTACTAGTTCTTTATTCCGAAACGTATAGAGTACTAGAGGATCTATATAGGCTTACTTAAGTTCATTAAATACTTTCTTCTAATTAGTATCCCATTGAAATCCCGTATCTTTCTTGGTGATTTCTATTAGTGGCAAGGCCTTCTTGGAGTAACCTTCTATAAAACGTCTATTAAAGTTAGCGAATCCTAAGAATCCTTATATTAATTTAATATCGTGTGGTATAGGCTATTCCTATATAGCCTGAATCTTCTTAGGGCTTATATAAATGCCTTTAGTTATTACTATAAACCCTAAGAACTTAACTAAGGTCTTGTAAAACTCGCATTTCTCTAGTTTTAAGAGGAGTCTAGCTTGTAATAAGCATGTTAATACATCTTATATATAAGGGATATATTCCTCGAGGGTCTTAGAGTAAATTAATATATTATCGAGGTATACGATCGTTATAAGATCTAAATAAGCTTATATAACATTATTAACTAATACCTAGCAGGTTACTAGTACGTTAGTAAGACCGAACGGCATGACTAGGTACTTATAATATCTATATCGAGTCCTAAATACTATTTTCTATTCGTCACCTTCTTTTATTTGAATTAAGTTATACGCTCCTTGAAGATCTAACTTTTATAAAGATCTTTACTTTAGCTAGCCGATCCTGCAGCTCGCTAATATTCGGTAGCAGGTAATAATTCTTAATTATTATATCGTTTAACTTTCGATAGTCTATATATAGCCGTAGTAACCCGTCTTTCTTCTTCGCGAAGAGTATCGGATATCCTGCTAGTAATTTAGATTCTCGAATAAATCCCTTCTTTAGGTTCTTATTAAGGTACCCGCGTAGTATTATAAGTTCCTTTTTAGATAACGTATAAATAGGTCTAAACGTTAGTTCCTTCCCTAGTTCGAGTTCGATCTTATAATCCTAAGGTTAGTGTTTAGGCAGAGCTTTTACTATTATCTCTTTTATAAAGAGGCGTTTCTATCTTTAATACTCTTATAAGATGTTAGGAGTACTATTAGTTACTCTAAGAACTCTAACTTATTAACCTAGCGGACCGCTGCCAGTATCTATTAAGTCGGATCCTTATATTCTAAGGTCATCCTTATTCGAAATTAAGGTAACATATACCTTAACCGTTCTATAGTTCGATTTCTTATCCACCGTCGTCTACTATCGACGTGTAGGTTAGAATCTGGTAATATCGCCAGTTCGCTTAAACTTAAGTACTTTTCTTCTCTAGTTAATTACTAGGTTATGCTTTTCTAACTAAGGCATGCCTAATATAATATAATGGGTGGCTATCCCTATAATATCGAAGGACATTTCCTTATAGTATCGTTGAATTGCAAATGGTAGCGAGGTTATCTCCTCGTCTACGCTTCCTTTTAATAGTGTTAACCCGTCGGCTATTCGTAAGTTATATAGATCCTTCTTCCTCCGCGTTAGTAAGCCTACTAACCGTACTAGTGCTTCGGAGATAAAGTTTCTAGATACCCCGGAGTCTATTATTGCTATAGTTCGCTAACTATCTATTTTAACCGGTATATTCATATGTATTATATAGTTCGTCGAATATAGCTGATATATTTCTAGGGTAAGGATATTAATCTCCTTATACTTCCCCTTAATATAAGGGATTACTCTTTTCCCGAAAAGGATAGGAATCCGGTAGTCCTTTTTATATATATGTGCTTCCTATAGTTATCGTGGAAATAGGCATACTAATCATCTAAGTGGTACTCTAATATATACCCGTCATGCTTAAGGTGCTTATAAAGACTACTATACTATCTTTAGTTATAGTTTAGAAACTACTTCCTTAATCTTTTAGTTATTAAATACTAATAACATCCTATATTATTATAATTTAACTAAATTTTCCTATATATTCGGATTCTAATAGATTTTCCTAAGTTTATCTTTACTTAGTAGTAAATCCTATATATTTCGTCGGCGTAGGCTAACTAGTATATTACTCTATATTATAGATATACTAAGTCGTTTCTAAACTCCTTCTATAGAAGTCCTCCTACTACTTTTTCTTAGTAGAACTCTACCCGTTCCTCGAGTTTTATCTGTGGATCTTTTAATGTGGAAGCTCGAGATACTACTCTATCACCTTCTTTCTTAGAAGTATGGCTGAGGTTTTCCTAGTCGGAATCGTCCTCGCTTTCTCAGCTTTATTCGGGTTTTCCCTTCTAAATATAACTATTATTATATTTATTATTAGAGTCTAATTCCTTAAGTCGTTCGTAAATATCCGCTAGCCTTTATTTAATCTTTACGATATTCCTCTATTTCTTAGCTATTTCCTCGCGTAATTCTTCTTCTCTAGATTATAGTTCTCTGTTAATAGGTGGATTAACGAGGGCTAGTAGATTATCTATAATTATATCTAGCTTAGTATCATCGTATTCCGTTTCTTATTAATCCTTTAGAGGTTTAGTCTTCCTAACTAGAACTCTTTCTAATATATTTAACTGAGGTCGTTTTACCATGTTTTTCAACCTGTAGTCTTTAGCGATATAGCCCGGTTTACCACAGCCATAGTAATTTATTACTTTCTTACCCCCTTACTATTTCTTACCTCTAAACGGTTTCTTTCTTTTAGTGAAGTCTAACTCCATTGGCATTAGATTATAAGGATCTCGTGAGAATCGCTTCTTCCTATAACTTCCTCCGGAATAGAGTCCTGTATAACCGAGTCTAGAAACTCTACTATTATAGCGTAGTTCTATGGCTAACTTATAGATCTAGTCATCGACTCGCGTTAAGGCTCTTATTAATAAGTCTAAGTTATTATAAACGGCTCTATCTCGCATAAGTTCCTTCTTTACCTAAGGTTTTAATCCTCTTCAATATATTACTATTAGCGCGTTATTATCCTAGTCGGTTCTCGTAGAGTACTATTAGAACTATATTACGTACTTAGATACCGACTTCTTTTATATCAAGTACTAGATGACTCTTATCGCTACGCTTACTTTATTAGAAGGTCCGAATATTCGTCTTATTTCTCTATAAAAGAGTGTCAGGCTCTCTATCTATAACTTAATAGAGATATTATTATCGTCGTCGGGATCTTCTATATATCGTTTAAGAAATGGGGCGGACTACCTCTAGGCCCGTCCTCTTATATAAGTTATTATAAATAACGGTTATTTCTTTAGTCTAATAGCGTCTTTATTAAAAGAGAAGTATAGCTATATCTATACTAACTACTCTTCAAGTTTATCTCGATCGCTATAATATAAATCTGGTTTAGTAACTTTAATACCTTCTTTAACCTCCGCTATTACTAACTATCGTGGACCGCGTTTACTCGGGGTAAGGTCCCTTTATCCTAAGGTACTTATCTTGAGGGTACTTAAAGTGTTACGACCCGTCGTCTTCTAACTAGAAGGCGCCGGAGTCTAGGTGGATCTCGTAGAGAGGAGTGTTAAGGACTAGGGTAAATAGGCTTCGTACTAAACTAGTCTAATACAGGTAGAGTATTATATTTAGTATCTAGGAGATATCTAGGTTAATAATATAAGTTAAGCACGAAGCTTCTATCTAAGGGAAAGATCACGCTTTCTATATAGATATAGGAAAGTCTATGCTCGTAATAGTCGCCAGTAATCGACCTGCGTTAACTAGGGCGATTAGGTCGAGCGATCGCTCGACCCGTTATGCCAAGGTATATTCGACTTTAGTAGGCGCTTATAGCGTCTACTAAGGCTCTACTACCAAGGTTGTAACACCTAGAAGAGATTAATTATTATTATTATAATAATTATTTATTTATTATCTATATAGTAAGGTCCTTATTATTATAATTACCTTTACTATTCCCCTTACTACCCCTACTATCTCTTTTACTTTATAAGAATTAGCTACTAAAGCTAGTAAACTTATTATAAGAGCTTAGTCTCCTCCTTAAGCTTAATAGCCTAGATCTAGAGTTATTACTATTTAGGAATACCCTACTATTACTATTACTATTAAGTAACTCTATCCTTACTCTAATAAGCCCTATTATTATAGCCTATTTATAGACTAGTCTAACCTTTATATTTTATAGTACCTTTTTAGGTACCTTATTAGCTATAAGATAGCTTAAAAAGTTTAATTATAAAATATTAGGGTATAAGTAAGATAGTATTATACTACCTACTAAATACTTAGACTTACTTAGTATACTCCTAGTAGATAATACTATAAAATAGTTAGAGTCTTATCCTAAAGTAGTTTATTTACTTACTAGTAAGAACCCCTCTACTAAGACTATTACTTACTTTTATTCCCTTCTTTATAAATACTTTCTAAGTAAAGTATTACGGCCTTAAGTAGTCGGGGAAGACTATTACGTGATAGGATCGGGAGATTATTCCTTCCGGTTAGGAGCGATCCTGGTAAGCGCTTAGCTAGCTCGGCTAGCTCAGCGCTAGGCGAGTTAAGCGAGCGAGTCGAGCGAGGGGTTTTCCTTCTACTATATAGTCACGGTCCTTACCAGTGGATTAGGTTCTTATATCATTACTACCACTAGCTCTCCTTACCCTACTCCTCCCTTAACCGTTAGACGGGATCGTAACACTTTAAGCACCACATCTACGAGGAACACTAGTAGTACATGACGGAGTAGTAAGCTCATCGAGACGTCGATTTAGTAGTAAGACCTACCCTACGTATAGGGATAATAGAGACATTCGCAAGGATATTAATAACGGGAAAGTCAGCTAGAATACCTACGCCTTCGGTAGTCGACACCGGTAAATAGCTTAGTACTATCGTTTTAACTAAGGCTTTAAAGGTTTTAATACTAGAAATATATAACGGTTTACTTAAGAAGCTTAAAGACTTTTTAATGCAAGTTAAGCTATATATCTTATTTAACTCTACTTAGTTCTTAAGAGAGGCGGACAAGGTATTATATACATTATTATATCTTCGAGGGAGAGCTATAAAAGGTTTCCGACCGTATTAGAAAGAATGGCTAGATAACTAGGACCTAGGCGATATACCTAATAGAGAGATAAAAATAATCTTCGGGAGTTATATAAAGTTCGAAGAGAAACTCGAGAGTTTATATAGAATCGCTAACGAAGAAGCGCATGCGGATAGAGAAATTAGAAAGCTACGCTAGACGACATCTATTACCGTCTACGCTTCCGACTTCTAGGGGTTTATTATAGACCTAGGATAGAATAACGCCGCGTTTCATTTATAATTCTACTTAAGACTAAAGGATATCATAAAGAGCGAAATAGTTCGTGAGGAGAAGACGAATTCTCTTACAGGATTAATCCGTGTTATAAAGGAGGTAGATAAACGCCTTTAAGACTTACGATAAGATCGATATATTAATACCGGAAGGTCTAGGGGATATTTAAAGGCTAAGAATAGGAACTCCTATAGACTAGAGCCGATGGATTTAGACGTCACGGAGGTATCCCGGAATAGGAAGAATCTAAGTAAAGAACGTCGGTGTTATAGATATAATTAGAAGGGACACATAGTAATATATTACGGGCGGCCTAAGAAGAACTTAGTGCGTAGGACGCTTGCGCTTATGGAAAAAATCGGCTATGTATAAACCGATTAGAAAAATTATTATAATAAGGACTGCGTGTCCCATAGGTTAGAAAAAGAGCAGGCAGGCGAGTTGTTTACGTAGGATGACGAGACCTCGGACCTTTAACTGCTACCTGTAGCAACGTCACCAGCTGAGTCTTGAACGAACTCAGCCAACAACCGATCCACGGATCCGGGTGACATTATGAGGAAATCATCGTGTTCGGGAAACGACGCATGATTACTAGGCGAAGCCTTTTCGGTTAGCTTCTGCACTTCTTGTAGCGCCTCGAGCTCTTCCAGACGCTCGAGCTCTTCCACATTAGTAAGACCTTTGTCGAAGATCTTTTATTCACGCTCTTTTAGAAAACGTTTCTATTTCCGAAGTCGTTAGAGCTTTAATTACGATATACGCAACTGTTTAGCTATAGCTACTTGAACCACCTTAGTCTCTAGTTCCTCCCTTTCGAGTTTTTCTATTGCCTTGTTAATAATCGAAAAGTTCACCGTTAGCTCGTCAGGCTCGCATTTTTTACCGAGGCGGACGCACTCTGCGCAGCGTTTTGACAGCGACGACAGCCGACACTCCTTGTATAGCAGAGCACAGCGCCGGCAAGCTACCATGGCTACGACCCCACCCTTAGTGATACGACTATAGAGGTTCAGTCGGATTTAGGACTTGTAGGAAGACATGAGGGCATTAATAGGTAAAAAACTTTGAGGACAAAGAAGTTAGAAAGGAGGGGTAATGTTACGGCCTTAAGCAGTCGGGGAAGACTATTACGTGATAGGATCGGGAGATCGTTCCTTCCGGTTAGGAGCGATCCCGGTAAGCGCTTAGCTGGCTCGGCTGGCTCGGCGCTAGGCGAGTTAAGCGAGCGAGTCGAGCGAGGGGTTTTCCTTCTACTATATAGTCACGGTCCTTACTAGTGGATTAGGTTCTTATATTATTACTACCACTAGCTCTCCTTACCCTACTCCTCCCTTAACTATTAGACGGGATCGTAATATAAAGCTATAGAAGTTACTCCTATCCCCTTTAATAATAAAGTAGTTAAACTCTATTAGAAGCTTAATAAGCCTTTAAATTTATATTATAAGAGGGTTCTTAATCTTATATAAAGAGTAGGGGCTAAAGATTAACCTATTTTAACTCTAAGCCCCTTTACCTTTATATTACTTAAAGTAGCTGTATTAGATATTATCCTACGTGCCTTTATTAAGGGCCTTAATAATAATAAGATTTATAAAGAAGTAATATAAGGTATAGCCTCCTTTAATATATCCCTTTATAATATCTATTAGTTAGTAGAAGAAGCCTAGCGTACTAATCTAAAGCTTTAAAAACTATTTATTAAAGAAGTAAAGATAGATAAACTCTATTTTTATAAGTCTTTAATTTAATAGAACTTACTTAAAAGCTAGATTAAGGCCCTACTTATATCCTTCTACGTTATAAAAGTAAGTTATAATAGTAATTAAACCCCTTAATTAATTGAATTTATACTCGTGTCTACTAAACTATAAAGGTAATTACGGGCTTCTATAGACGATACTTTACGTAAGGGAAACCGTATATACCGGATAAAAACCCTTACGGTTTTTTAACTTAGTATCCTTCGTCTTTATTTACCTGCGTATTATATCTATAATAAGTATAAATGGAGTAACGTGTATATATAAAGCTGCGACGTACTATAATACCTAGCCCGATAGCTAGGTAGTAAGGGAGGGAGGAAGAAGGAGGGGGGTAAGAGCGCTAAACATGCTCGATGCGTGAGATATACTAGACCCGAGGGGTATATAGCTGTACCACCGCCAGCGAGAACTAGGGTAGTAAGCCTATCCGTATTAGCCATTATAATATGGCTTAGGGGCCCTTACCGACCGACGTTAATATAGCTCGGAGGTCGCTCGTACCCGCCCTATTAATAAGGAGTTGCCGTTAACTAGTATAGTCTAGGCAACCTATAACGATATATTTCATATCCTATCTCCTATACCCGCATCCGTAGCTAGGTGACGAGAAGCCTGGGACCCTAGCCTTATATAGGAAATCTATAAGTCTAATTCTCGCTATACGGGCTTAGGTAAGCACCGAGCTCTCGGCTTTTAGGAGCTTGCTATGGAGGCTGAAGCGGTTATCCTATAGACCTCTAACCTAGGAGACGCTAGGGGGGTTATATTTATTAAACCTCGCCTTATAGTCGTCCTATATTCTAACCCGCCGCCCGGTTAACTAGCGGCGTATCTTATCCTTAATCTTCTCCTTATGGCGGCTACTATCGCTTCGCTCGAGTTCCTTCCAGTTATTAAGGCCGAGGGACCGGAGTACCTACTCCCCTTTCTCCTCAGCGGCTGTATTAGCAGCTACTAGCCTTCTACCTCTCTTCGGTCGTACTTTCCTCCTGATGCGGGCGTTCCTAATCCTTGTTACTAGGTGTATTCCTTATTAGGTATGGTACTGGAGGACCGCGCCATCGAGGGTTATTTATATAAGCGTAATATATGCTTCTACCTCGAGGACTCGTATTAGCGTGGCTTTATAGGCCCCTAGAATCCTCCGCAGGTAGTTATTCTAGATAACCTCGAGCTTTTATATATATGTTTTCTTCGCGTCGTAAAGACGTCCTAGTATATACTACGCAGATGCGGCGTATATTATCGCCGGCCTAATAACCGTACTATATACCTGCCTAGCTCGGCTTAGTATAGTACCCCACGTTGAAGCCGCGGTTATTAATAGCGCTAACCCTTAGTTAGCTATCTTTACCTAGACTCTTTTAATATAAGGGCCCCAGCGGAGCTTCCTATCGATATAGAGGCCTAGGACCCGAATTTCCGCCTTAGGTCTGGTAACTACCGAGCCTAAGTTAACTACTACCTATATATTAAATCGGCGTGGTCGCCGCGAAAGATAGATTAGCTTATACTTCTACGGGGTAAAGTTAGCCCTATATATATTCGCTTATTCCAGGCATAGCTAGTAAGCGCGTTCTAAGGTCCTGTAGTTTAACTCTATAGTATTACCGTACGCTAGGAAGTAGATATCGTCGATAAACCCACCTACTTAGAGCCGAAGGTTAGTCCTAGAATAAGCCTCGATAAGGGGGGTATTAAAGAATAGAAATAGTATAGGCGAGATCGGTAATCCCTGTAGTATACCTATCTCTACCTGCTCTACTACGCTCGTCCTAGTACCTAACGTTAAGGATGTGAACCTGTTTATAAGGAAGCTCCCCGTCCAGTTAATAATTCGCGCGGGTACTCCCTTCTTCCTGAGGTTATAGAGGAGCCTCTGATACGAGACGTTGTCGAAGGCTCCCGCGATATCTAATAATAGCAGGCTAGCTACATTATTCTTCCTATAGTCCTAGACTATATAGATAGCGTCGATAATAGTCTCGAGCGCTATCTCGCAAGACCGTTTTCTTCTAGCCCCTATTTACTCTAGGGGCAAAAGGCTATAGTCTTTAGTATAGTCGCTTAGTCTCCCCGTAACTACTATCTTAAGGGCCTTTCCGAGCGTATTTAACAGCGCTATTAGTTAATACGACTTCGGTTCCGCGTAATTCTCCTTCTTCGGCTTCTAGAGGATTATCGTGTTAGCCCTTTTAAACTCTTTTAGGTGGTATCCTAACTAGAAACACGCATTAAATAGGTGGGTAATCTTGCCTAGAAGTCCCCCGGAGATTATATAAATGAACCTGTTTAGTATACCATCTAGGCCCAGCGCCTTATCTTAGGCCGGGCGATAGATAGCCTTACGCACCTTATACTCTATAATCTCGTCGTTATTATAGATTAGATCTAGGTAGACTACCTCTATAATATCTTCTAGATCCGCTTAAGGGGGTGGAGGGAAGAAGGTCTTGCGGAGCGTGGATACCTTCTTATTAAACGTTCTAGCCTGTCTACTATCCCTTATACTTAATAGGGGGAACTTAGGTAGCGGCTGTGGCCGCATACTATCGTTTCGTGCCTACTTAGCTAGACTCTATATACCCTTAGTAACTCCACCGCCTTATATACTCCCTCTCGGAAGTACAGGGTCTTTGCTCTAGTAATAGCCTTGTCCCTCTCCTTCCTTATTCGGCGCCAGGCCTCTTCTATTAGCGCGCTACGGTCCTTCCGAAAGCTTCTCGTAGCGGCTAGTACCCGGCGGGTGGTCCGCGCGTATTCTAGGTTCTAGAATAATTTAGCCCGCCCGCCTGGTTTCGCCTATAAGATAGCCTGTTCGATGATCTCTTTAAACCCCTAGAGTATTTATTCCAGGTAGTTATTAACCTCCGCTACTATTCGCAGGGGTCTTATATAGAGAGCTACGTCTAGGGCTTAGGCACCCTTCTCTATTTCCTTAGGGTTAGCCGTCTTCTATAACCGCCGTTTTACTTCTAGCTGGTCTGGCGCCTATATATCTAATATTATAAGGATTAGCAGATAGTTAGACCTATATTATAATTCCGGGGCGACCCTATATTCTATAGTCGCGTTTAATAGGAGTAGTGTCGCGAATATTAGGTTAATAGCGCTCTCCTAACCGCGCGCCCGCTATATAACCGATCCCTCCGGTAGGAGAAGCTCTATTCCCCGTCCTAATATAAGCTCGGCTAGTTTATCTACCTCTAAGTGGTATAAGAACCTCCCAGGGTTATTCCAACTTAGGTAGTAGAGGTTGAAATCCCTAAGGAGGATAAGCTCCCTAGTGTTACTAAGCTCCTCTATATTAGGGATATATAAAGGATTATCGTCTATAACTAATAATAGGCTTAGGTTATAGGCGCTATAAACCCGAATAGCCCCTCTACCTATTTATAGAGTTAAGACCGTTATATCACGTGATATATAGCTAACCTCCTATATTTCTATATCGAGTCTCTTGTTAATATAGAAGCATATACGTGTGTCCCTCCCAGCCCTATACCCCAGGTAGAAGGTACTAGAGCTCGGGTTATAGGAGGACTCATTCCTGTTATTATAGCATGGTTCCTAGATTACTAGGATATTAATATCCTATACCCGCTTATCCGCTAATAGGGCGGTTATTATACTAAGTTTATTTCGGATATTATACTATAAGATCTTTAGGCTTAGTATCTTAGATATCCGCTTAGAGTTATACGTTTAGGTCTACTTCCATTTCTATTATACTACCGTTCTAGTATCTTAGCGCGTTCGATATACTAGATATATTCGGCACGTCTAGTAGGCTCGACTTGCCCGAGGATACGTTTAATATACTAGATATGTTTAGTTTACTAGGTATACTCGATATCCTAGATATGCTCGATGCGTTTAATATACTAGATATGCTTAGCTTACTAAGACTCCCGAGCGGGTTCTCGCTACTTAAACCATTTACAAGTATATTAATATCCCTTACTATAGTCGAGCGGGCTATAGTCTCTAGAGTAGTCTGCCCTAGCTCGGTCGCGGCGAACCTCGGCGAAGCGAATATCAGCGGCCTCCCTACCCTTAACCTAGGGGTAACCCTAGGTCCCTAACTTCCGCTCGGGGTCCTACTACTTAATAATGAGTCGGTTACCGCCTTCCTCTTCCTAGGCCCGACTATAGTAAAGCCTTCGGCGTCTACCGTCGTCTGCTTTATTATTTCTTATTATATACCGTATAACGGTGCTTTTATGGCAATCTTCTATAAAGCCCGATGCTTCTCCTTTATCCGTATCTGATATCCCTTCTCCTAGGCGGAGTGTCTAGGCTTCTTATACGCTGTATAGTGCCTCTGCGTGCCGTGTTCCTTATCGTTATAGCTCCTTGTATCGTGCTCCTTCCTATAGTCTATACAGGACGTCCTATTAGAGCATCCACGCGCTATATAGCTATACCCCTAGCAGTTAAAGTATTAGAGTATACGAGCCTTCGGCTCGTACCTCTTAACCGTCTTCAGCTCCTTGACTTCTACTAGCCCCTACCTTACCAAGGTATCTGCCGACTTAGGTATAGCCACGAAGACTATAAGAGACGAATATAGTTTTATTAGCTAATAGGACCTAATTAGCCAGCGGGTTAAAACTACCTTAAGGTTATTATATAAGACCTCGTTATCCCGCTCGATCCTCTCCTTTATAGCGCCCTAGTCCTTAGTATTAAAGACCGAGGCTTTTATGCCGTATACTATTACCCCGAATAACTTCCTTATTATTATAGCTGAGTGCCACGTCTTTTTAACCTATCTTAGGTTCTTCTTAAGGCGTTCCCTATCCTTTATACGGGCTGTCTCTAGCTATATATCCCCGCTTTTTAACCTCCTCGAAGTAATAATCTTCGAAGTATCTAGGTATTTAAGTGATTAGAAAGCTGTAATAATCCTCTCGCTCGTTATATCCTTCGTAGAGTCTCTCTCCGTACTATCTATTAGCGTAATAAGAAGCTGCGTCGTGCGGCGTGTGTCTACCTAGCTCTATAGGTAGGGGTTCTTACTGCTTACGGTTCGCGTCGTTAGCATTAACACTACCTAGCTCTATAGCCCGGTATAAGAGGGGGATCCTAATCGTGTATACGCGTTAGGCACGTGAGATGTACTTAATATATTCGATGTGCTAGAGAGGCTATATAGGCCTCGCGCGTTATATTTCTACTCTTCCTTAAGGTACTTATTATCCTACTAGATCCCTCTTAATATAGCCTTAATTTAGTTAAGGCCGGCCTTTATTATCGCCTATTATAACGCGTTAATATCCTTATATAGTATATCCTATATCGCCGTAATTATTCTAAACGCGACTACTAACTATCCGCCCGCTGCTATAAAAGGATAGGTATCCTTCTTCCTATCTCTTCCCCGCGTATTACCTCCATTATAGTATACCTGAAATGCTTATTCCTACATTACTAGTTATTATCGAATTACTAGGAAACTACCACGCGTTCCCTCACGTCCTCCTCTAATACCGCCACTATCACCCCTATTACTAGTACTACTACCGCTGTGGTAGCTATTATTAGGGTCCCTAGGACCGTCGTTTATCTATCCGCGTTTCTTAAACGCTTCGTCGCTCTGTAAGCTCGCCGCCGTTAATTTCCGTCTTAAATCCATCCTTTATAGTCTTAATTAAACCCCTTAATAGTCCTTTTATTTAGACTTATTAAGTTAGATCCTAGCGCTAGTAGCTACTTATAATTAAGCCTACTAAGACTTCTTAAATAAGTTTAATAAGTTTATATAATAATAGGTATTATTATAATAAGCCTTATATTAATCTAAGTATTATCTATTATCTTTAAACCCTACTCTTATTAATATAGGTAATAGACTAGGTCTATTAAGACTAAGTAATTATAGATATTAGCCTACCCCTTAGAAGCTCCTAGACTACTTAAGTTTTAAGAATCCTTAGATTAATAGTTTAAGGGTATAATTAATTAAAAAAGATAGTAAACTCTATATTAAATATAGTAATATAAGATATAACTCTAGAGAATATAATAGCTACATCCTACCTACTTAAGAGTAATCCTAGTTAAGAAGTATTATCTTTAGGGATAATCCCTAAGTAAACTTTATATCTATTAGTTTTTATAAGTATAATAGTAACCTCTAACCGAATAAAAGCTATCTACCCTTATTTAGAAGCTCTAGCCTATTTATCTTAATACCTATATTATTATATTCAGGTTCCCCTTATACTAATTTAATTACCTTTAAAGTTATTAGGCTAGTATAGGACTATCCTAGTTCTAAGGCTATTAAAGTAAACCTTAGTAAGGGATCTAGTCTAAATAAAAGACCTTATATAAAAGAGAACTTAGAAGCTAGATTATCTTAGTAGCCTACTTAGTAACCTACTTAACTACCTTCTTAACTAGCTACTTAATAGCCTACTTAACTACCTTAAAGTAGGCCTTAGTAAGCTTAGTAAACCTAGCTTAGTAGCTAAATAATAATTAGATAATATCTAATAATTATAATAAGAAGAAGGGTAAAAAGCGTATTAAAAAGAAAGTTAAACTACTACTATTAATAGGTATATTTAATAAGTTATATAATAGGTATAACTCTCTAGTATCTATTTATTAAGTTCTCTAGAATAGTAAAGTAGATATTATATAGATAGATCTTATTACTTAATTACTAGTAGTATATAAAGAGCTTAAACGTTTATATACTTAGGTCTCTAAGCCTAAGGCTATTAAGCCTCCCTAATAATCTTAACCTTAAGGCTAAGTAGATCCTTAATTAATTTTTTAGTTTAATCCCTTATATAATAGTAGTTCCTACCTTAATAAGTTTAGTTCCCTTAATTCTAGTAATTTAGTAGTAGCTTTTAATAGTATTTATAAATGCTAGTTATACTCTTATAAGCTTAACTTATATCTTAAGTATTCTAGCTTATATAAGTATAACTTCTAGCTAATTAAAGACCTTTAATAATATTAGGTATACTACCTTTATAAGATATATAAGTCCCTCTACCTTAGATAGATATAAATTAAGGACCTAATTTATAAGATTAAGCGCCTTAATAATACTAGTAAGATTAGAGTACTTAGGGTATTATTTAATTAGCCTAACTATTATTATATAGTTTAGTATCTAATATCCTTACTTTTAAGAGGTAGTATTATACTAAATTTCTTAGTATAATAATTAGGGTTAATAAGGCCTTTTAAATCCTTTATATTATAAAGAAATCTAATAGACTTAAGGTCTCTCTTAATAAGATATATATTTAAGTAGATTAAGGTTAAATATAAATATTGTTTCTAATAGATTAATTTAGTAAATTAGGCTTTAAAAGAATTTACTAGTAGATATTAATTTTTAAGGTCTATTTATATATATAGCTAACTATTATAATACTATTCTATATTTCTAGGTTTAATTATTAATTTTAGTTTAAGGAATTTAGTATAATATCTACTACTTTATTATACCTTATATTATCTCTTATACCTCGTCTAGTAAGACTAAATACCTAAATCTAATCCTAGGTATCCCTTAGCTCTATTTAGTAGATACTACTATATTAGTTTAATAATTAAAAATAATAGTTAATAATACCTTAATAGGAGAGAAGGTCTATAAGGTAGTAAGCCTTAAGTTAGTATTTTATAATAATTATAACCTTCTTATATATTTAAAGTCTATAATTACTATTCCTAGTAAAGCTAAGAAAGTAGATAATAATACTTTAACTAACTTATCTAATAGTAGTAATTTAGGTGATAACTTTTTTAATATTAAAGACCTACTTAAGTAAGCTTTTTTTTAAGTCTTTAATATAACTTAAAAAGGCTAGGATATCTACCTCCTCTACTCTAGGATATCTACTTTAAGTCTTAAGTAAATAAGGGCTCTTTATATTAGTTTAAACCTCCTCTAATATACTACTTGATTAGTAAGCTAGGTTAGTTAGCTATTTACTTTAATACCTTAAGTACTTTAATACCCCTATTTCTACTTATATTAGCTAGGAAGAATTCTTTCTTAAGTAGATAAGTTCTTTATCCTACCTTACTACCTAAGAGCTATCCTAATTTACTTAAACTAGAATACTAGGCTATTAAGCTAAGATTAGATTATATCCTTAGGCCTCTTATTCCTACTAAAGTAAATAGGCTTTAAGTACTCTAGCTCTTATAATAATACTACTACTTAAATTAGGAGGATCTTATAGACCTTTTATATACTAATCTTATTACTTATTAGGTTAGAATTATACCTAAGACTTACCTAGCTTTAGCTAGGTCTTAAAAGTAGTAGCTACCTTATACTAAATAGTAGCTATAAAAACTAGTTTAAGATAGTCTTATAAGAGGAGTTTATAAACTTATTAAACTAGTTAATAGTTAATTATTAAAATAGAATACTTATATACTTATAATTAATAAGGTAGATAACCTAATATTTAAGGATAAGCTAAGAATAACTCTAGATTATTCTTATATTAATAAGTTACTTCTAAGATTATATCTAGAACTTAGTTCTAAGGTTTATAACTACTTATTAAATCCTTATTATAGTTACCTATTTTTAGCTAATTTAAAGTATACTTACCTTATTATTCTATTATACCCTAAGGATTAATACTATTTTACCTTTATAATATTAGGTATAAGTTAGATCTAATTAATAAGAATATAATAGGGTTCTAAGTCTATTAGGTTTATAATAATTAAACTTATATATTAAGCTTTTAGCTATATCCTACTACTATTATTAGAACTATTATTACTATATTTACTAGATCTAGATACCCCGCCTCCTTTAATATTTTATATAGATAATTTCTTTAAGGGATTTAAGGATTTTAATAATTAGTTTACCTTTTTATAAGATTATTTCTTTTTAAGGATTAAGTAGGCGCGTTTACTACTATTATTTTAGAAGCTCTATCTATTTACTAGCTTAATTAAAGCCCTTAATATTATATATTCTATTAGTAGACTAGTATATATACGGGAGGAATATATAGCTAAGATTACTTAATAGTTAATACCTTTAGACCTATCTAGGGTAAGGGTATTTATAAGTATTATTAGTATTATATATTATTAGGTCTATAACTTCTCTAAGATAAGCTAGCTATTATCTTAATTAACTAAAAAGGTTTTATAAAGGTAGTCCTAATTAAAATAGTTATCTTTTAAAATACTAAAAATTAAGTATATTATAAAGTCTATTATATATAAGTTAGACTTATCTATTAAAAGCTACTTTTATACTAATATATTAGGGTTTATTATAAGACTAGTAGTTACCTAGTTTTATAATATTAAGGAAGTAAATATTCTAGCTACTAAAGTATTAGTTAAAGTCCTAATCCTTTATAACTCCTTTCCCTTTAGTACTTCCTAGAGAAGATACCTAATATATAAGTATAAATTATACGTAGTTATTATATTTACTAAGAAGTATAATTACTTATATAAATACCCTTACCTACTAGCTATAATATATACTAATTATAAGCCCCTAACCTATTTCTTAAAGTTAGATCTTTATAAAGGGATTTATAGTAATTAGGCTAATATTCTTTATTAGTTAAATCTCTCTATTATATATATTCCTAGCCTAAGGAATAAGGTAGTTAATAGGCTATTAAGGACCTTATTTTATAACTTAGATTATACTAAATTACCTACTATTATTAAAGCTTATAAGCTCCTATTAGATTAGGATCTAAAATAGATCTAGAAAGATAGTAAGGATAGGTTTAAGTCCTTCTTAAAATTATTAGATAAAAAAGGCGTAAAAGAGGTTATTAATTAAGGGATATTATATAGTATTTTAGCTTTTACTCTTAAGGCTATCTACTTATCTAGTCCTATTAGAGCTTAAGTAACTAGTTAGTTAAGTATATATCTAGACTCTACTTAATTTAATAAAATTACTTACTTTCTTACTAAAGTACTTACTTTACTTATTATAATACTTATACGTCGTGCTTTTAACTACTAATTAATTAATAATATTCTCTAGGTTTATTATTATAGGGTTTACCTTCCTTATATTCTTAAAAGTAAAGTCCTCCTAGTACTTATTAAAGCGTATAATAATGATAGCTATTAGGCTAAAACTAGTATATAAGTACACCTTTATAGTTACTACTAGCTAGGTTAATCCTAGGATGTTAAAAGGTATATTAGTAGTTACTTAGAGTATACTAAATATAGTCTAGCTATTTAATCTTAACTATTATATTCTATAAGAGTTACGTTTCCTTTTTAGCTAATAAGTATAAATCTTATCGGCCCTCTTAAGGTTACTAGAACTAGTATAAAATATATACTAGTAATAGTTTATTATATAAGCTATTTTATAATTCCTTTTACTTATAAAATAGCTAATATTAAAGATATTATTTAGTATTTAAAGCTTACCTTTATTATATATTAGAAGCCTTATATATTCTATTATAATTCTAGTTAGTACTTTAATAATACTAAGCTTTATAAGTTCCTCTATTAGGAAGGTATTACTATTAACTATAACCTATTAAGTACTTTTATAAGTATAGGTATAATAGAGGTATCTAATAAGGTCCTTAAAGAGGTACTTTATAAGGACTCCCCCTCTTAGATTAGTATAGAGTAGGATTAGTAATTACTAAAGGCTATTAGTATTATTAACTCCTAGATTATTAAATACCTTAGTTATTTATCCTTAGCTATTCTCTTTAAGTTAGTCTAGGAAATATCTACTCTTATAGTAACCTTACTTACTTTACTAGGTTATAATATTTAGTTATAAGTTACTAAGTTAAATAATCCTCTTTATTATACTTAAATTATTTATAAATATTTCTAGTATTATACTAAGGTTTATAATATTATTATAAAAGTATCTAATTACTAAAAAGATAAGGAAGCGGCTCGCTATAATAGAGGGGTACGCTAGGTAGTTTACTACGTTAGTAATATAGTAATTGTATATTAAAAGTTAGGTAGTATTATAAAGTTAAGACCTTACTAGTATAAGCTATTTAAGATAGATAGTTATAAGGGATTATATAATTAGTTATTTATATTATAATAACTTAATAATAGACTAATAAGGAGGACGTTTTATAGTAACTACTTAAAGTAGTATATCCCTTAAACTAGGTATCTTATAAAAGCTATCTAAACCCCTCTACTAGCCTAATAAACTATTTACTATTCTAGATATTCTAGGGTTACTTAATATAAGGTTACTTAATAGGATTATTTAGTATATATTTACTTAGTTATTTACTAGGGTTTACTTTAAACTAATATAAGTATAGGTTTAGCCTTATTATACTACGCTATAATTAATAGATATAAGTTATAATAGTATAGTATTATAGAGGTTATAAATATTATTAGGTTACTAGAGCTTTTATCTTCTTTTTAGTAGTTATTAGAAGGTACTCCTAGCTTCCATTAATAGCTAGTTGATAGCTTAGTAAGCAGGTAGTAGATAGCTATAGTCCCCCTCTAGTAGAATCTATTATCCTTCCTACCCTAAACGGACGTACCCTGTTTATTCTACACGTAGGTAGTACACCGTCTACGCCACGCCGCCTACGCTATATATCGCCTAGTCCCTCAGCCCCCTATATAGAATTTAGCTGAATCGCCTATATTTAAGGTTGGATTTCGCGTGACATTAATAAGATTTATAACCTTATACTCCTAAGTAGTAGGCTTAGCAGCCTTAGTAGTAATTTAGTTAGAGATAGTATTAATCTAGAAGCGTACTAGGCTGAAGTACGTAGTAGACCTAAGACTAAAATATAACTACTTACTTTAAGATATAATTAATAGCCTTAAACGTTCTATTTAAAAGACGGAATAGAGAATATTTACTCTACTACTAGTAGGATACTATACTCGTATCTGCTACCGCTGAAATATAGTACCCTCAGCTTATAGACATCCGCTAAGGTAATTACACAGTAACGTAATTGACAGGGTTTCGAGAATGACGGCCTTTCGAGAATGGTAATAAAATTGCGGGAGGGCGGCAGTAAATTAGGCCTTTTGTCGACCTTTAGTAAGCAATTTACTTAGCATTCTCGAAAGGCCGTCATTCTCGAAACCCCGTCAATTACGTTACTTTACATCATTTTTTGCCACCTCTTATCGTTCTCGGTCAATCAATCGAGGCACTCATTAACAGGAATGGGCTAATATGGACGTCACGATCATGTTAGCGTCTTGGCGATTCTGTCCGTTCCTTCCTGGATAATTAATCATCAGGTTGTTACTTCCATCAAGAGACCAAATCTCAACACTATCCAACTCTCTAAAGTCTGGTATGTACAAGGGGCCAAGAGGTGGATCTTAGCAGGTGAACCTGGAGGCAAACGCGAAGGGGATCACTCGATAATCATTCGCGACATGTGTGGGTTTGAAGCGTCGCACGTGGATTGTGTCCAATGTTTAACATATTTCATACACCATGCGTATAGTCATCCATGGACCCACGCTGCGAGGCCCTGAAGGAATGATGCCAGAGCGAAGACACCAGCACTGACTGCAACACCCACTTCAGCTTTGCGGGTATAAACGCCAACGCCAACGCCTAAGCCTGGTGAGATGGTGAGCAGAAGTATTAGTAGCCATGCGATTTTGGTCTTGTTGACAGTCGTGCGGATTACGATCACACTTTGTGTACTGTGTTTGCTCCCGAACGATAACGGCTTGATGGAGAAACGATCATTATCGGCGACGTGAGTGGTGTCGTGCAGTATCGTGTACGGATCATGAAAGGCCTCAGTAAGTGACCAGTCGTGGCTATAGTCTTCAAGGTATACCCGCAAGCGTGAGTCCTTCTGGCCGCTGTTCCACGTGGGTATCTTGAGACGCGTCAGTACCAGATCGACGAGACTTCATCTTAAGAGCCTCCCTACATGTCGGATAGTCCCTGTACCAACCACAATAGTTGTGAAGAGCATCAATACGCAGGTTGTCAGGCGTTTTGCAAGTGAAGAGCTGCAAACGCTGTATCGTATGCGCGCCCAGGCTTGTTCACTGGTGTCGGAGTGCTGGAGGGTGACATGGGATAAGGCGCAGCTTTCATCCAGACCCTGGACGACGACAGCCCATTCCTTCTTACCGGAAACTTGAGACTGGGAGTGGCCATTCGTGATGGTCGAGGCTTGTGACAGTGGTGGGGGATCGGATTGAGCCTCGATATCGATAGGTGACCGTTTCATCGTGTCCCTTGCTTTTAATACAACAACATATGATTGTGGACAAGAAAGCAAGATGGAAATACCAGTAGTCTTAAGCAATCTATGGCAGAGAATGCGTGGCTAATCTGGTGGGAGATGGACGGACTATATAGCAAGGGCGCCGTACTGGAAACGGAGCGCACAAGTAAGTGATTGTCAGGATCAGACACTTGCACATTGGCACAGCCCCGGGCATTCGGAGACGTGTGACAATTCATCTGCGAAGTAGAGAATGCGAATCTGGGAAGATGTCCTTTCAGAGTCGTTCGTGGTCTTCATTATTGGATGTAGTCACGCTGTTTATGGAACGGCTGGAGCTCGAGGCTATTAGTGTCCCTCACCGAGGTCGAAAGGAGATTGGGAAAGTGTGAGTGCGAAAGTGTGAGTGCGAAGGTAAAGGTGCGAAAGTAAGAGTGCGAAGGTTATGGAACACGCCTATCTGATTTGCAAGCCATGGAACATACGAGTGCGAGCAGATTGGCCAGATATTGGGTGATTGCGAAGGAGAAGAGCGAAGGTGGGCAAGGGAAGAAGCCATGTGGGGGTGCTGCAGCCCGTTGATCAGTGCATGGCTAGCGCATGGGAAGCGAATTGGATCGCAAACAAAGTGGCTGCCTAGCCTGGAAGACTGACAAAAGCGTGCGAAGCCCAAGTGCGAAGGTGGTGTCCCTTCATGTAAACTTGGGGACCCTTTCCCTGATTATATCAGGTCATTCAAGGTACAACAGTCCATGCATATCACCCTCACAGCTTCCACTAATTGCCGACTGACAAGTCTAGCTCACGGAGAACTACTTGCATTCATCCAATGTGTCTCGACCATGCCAAAGGCCAAAAAACTCATGTCCTCCCAGAAATGCCAGCAATGCAGGCATGACAAGCAGAAAGTAGGGTTGAGTATCTAGAATATCAATGAAGATCTGCTGATTCAAGATAAGTGTTTGCCCGAGAGCAGGACATGGCCTGGGAGTAGATGCGACAGATGCCAAAGATATGACTATGTCTGCTCTGCTAACCGAACAAGGCTGGAAGAACAATTAGCTAGGGATGGAGCAGATCCACTAGTCGTTCAGGCCCCTTCATTAGCACCTGTCTCGGAACCAAGTGTTTGTCAACTGTGGGTCATCCTATGGAAAAATAGAGTGTACGAACTACGCGGTTGCTAACTATTTATCATTGAAGTCTGCAGGAAGCAGGAGACTTAAAGAAAATGATAGATCTTAAGCTGGATGGCAAAGTCCCTAATGCTGACAAACTGAGGGACCAACTGCTTCGGAAACAGGACGAGGTCCATGCTATGCTCCAGAAGCGAGCTGGACAGCTTACGCTCGAAGGTAAACACACAGATGCCGAATACATCTATATCCGTTTGTTCCGGTTTTCTGATCTAGAATCTGGAGTGTGGCCATTTGACATTATGCCAAGTCTTGTTTCGATATGCGAAAAGACGGGCAATCTGTCTGTAGCAGAGGCAGCCCAACAACGTATACTCTATTGGACCATGTTTTATGACGTTGATCATGAGAAAATCGCAATAGAGACTAAGAAGCTCTCCCAATTTTATACCCATTTCTACGATAGGATAAGGAATATTACCCTTCAGCAAGACGGTAAGATACCCATCGGGAACAAACTTGCCCGGATCATGGTTTTTGTTCGTATGATAGATCTGGACCTCGAATCGTGGGACGGTCTCATCAAACTAATGAGCATCCCCGACAATGCGTTGCACATTGCCATTAGTGCTGGCGCTTCCGAGATGATCACCGCCCTCCTCGATTATAGCGGCTGTGATGTCAATGCAACGGACGAAGACGGTGGAACCGCTTTACACACAGCAGTGCAACGAGGTGAAGCGACAACGGTGAAACTACTTCTCGAAAATGGTATTGACTTAGAGGTCGTCAATGAACAGGGTGATACGGCGCTGCTTCTCGCTTTGTGGCAATCATCAGAACAAGCTATCGGTATCACGAAAACCCTACTTGACAAGGGCTCGGACTTAATGGTTCGAAATCACTCGGGTTGGACACCGCTTCATCTGGCAGTGGAAAGCGGAACTCCAGATCTGGTAAAGATGATATTGAGCTACGACCTTGAAGTTGATGCTCCGGACCACGCTGGAGCGACGCCGTTAATGTTAGTAGCCGGTTGGAATTCCTTCAACTGCGTACCAATATCGCGACAGCTGATTGAGTCTGGAGCGAACGTGAATGCAACGAATGATAAGGGTAGTACTCCGCTCATGTCAGCATCACTTTATGGAAGTCTAGAAATGGTACAGCTTTTTATTGAAAGGGGCGCAGATGTTCTATCTCGAAATAGGCTCGGCAGAACGGCATTACACATGGTGCTTAGCAGAACAGCGGGAATGAAGCAAGAGATCATCTCAATCCTGATAAATGCCCAGATAGACGTTGAGGCCAAGGACGATGATGGCAGGTCTCCCCTAGGTATAGCCTTGAAGCGTGGTACATTAACAATAGCGCGGCAACTCCTTGAGCATGGAGCAGACGTTGAGGCGGAAATCGAAGGTGAGAGATATTTACTTCATGTGGTGAGGCTAGGAAATGAGCTTGCGACGAGATTATTACTGGAATATGGCGCCGACGTCCACGGGCAGAACACTCAAGGCGAAACGGCCCTGCTTATTGCGGCATGTACAGGGATAACATCCATGGTCGACATCCTGCTTCGTCATGGCGCCAGAATCGAGGCTAGGAACAATAAAGGGGAAACACCTTTGTATATCGCAGTATTTCAGTGCGAGGAATCGATCCTACAGGCTCTGATTCAGTATGGCGCCAATGTCGAGGCGAAAGATCTGAACGGGAGAAAGCCGTTGGATGTCGCAGTTTTCGGATCTAACGACGCAATCCTCAAGATGTTACTCAGCAATGGCGCCGATGCATCAACATTATCCCAATCAGGAATCGACCAGATACACAAGCTGTTGCGTCGTGCAATCCAAGATTCGGATTTTCCTACCGTCGAGATGCTCTTGGACCACAGGCCACATGCCATCCTTGCGGTAGATCTCACAGGCAATACGCCGATTCACCAAGTAATCTTACAAGGTCACGAACGGCATGAACCTATTTTAGATTCACTACTACAACGCTTCTATGGCCAAACCGAGCCTTTCATGGCGCTAAATCAAGCCGGCAATACGCCCCTCCACCTTGCGGTGCTCCTTAGAAGATATAAGATAGCAGGACAGCTGCTGGCTGCGCAGTCTTTACCCGATGCCAAAAGAAACCTACAGATGTGGAACTACGAAGGCGAGCAGATATGTGATCTCCTTTGGCCTTTCGTCACAGATGAGAGACAGTATGATTTCCAAACATTGTTGCAAAGTATAAGGAGAATTCTGGGGGATGACGCATACACAGTGTTCGAACGAGAACGTATCGGAATCCGACACTTGATGCCCTTGTAGCATTTCATCACAAGTAGTGGGATCCTCACATAGCCTCTGTTCATTCTAAGCGAGGCCGTACACCCTTAGCAACGCGACCGCTTTCTTGGATTAAGTCTGATATCAGGCTTTTCGATGGAAAGGGGGAAAGGGGTTTCCACTATACAAGAAAGCAGCCTGTTCCATAATTAGCGAAGTGGAATTAGTTGGGCAATTGGGCATGCATGACTGGAACATACAGAGAATCATGAAACATGAAACATGGAGTAGTCTGACAGTCCCCCTGATGCATCACCAAACGATGTGGGAATTGGAAAGCGCAGTCCGGTCCTCATGGAAAATTCGCTCCTGGTCGAGATGGACTCGGGTCGATACACAGAACTATCAGAGCACAGAAAACCGGCAATACTTCTCACGAGATACATCCCTGAGCCTATTACGACCATCATAGTTCAGATCGAAGTCTATTCGAAATGCCACAGCACTAGCCAAAACAAAAAGCTGAAACATTTGTTACACCGATACATCACGCACGATTTCCTACAGAATCATCCAATCCGCTCCATCCCCTTTCACGCTTCGAAACCAGATTCTAGGCTATCAGACTAGATGTGGGGTTGAGAAGCATCAATATGAACCAGTTTGATACGGACGCTTAGGTAGCTAGGGAATCTGCTTGATAGTCAGTTATGATACGACACAGCACGATACGGCATCATCAGGCAGATAAATGCCGCAGATGACCATCCCAGATAAAGTATTCTACAGCAGATCTCGGCATACTGCCCTCTCATAATCCAGCCCTGTTCTATTAATCTCTCCCAAAAAACCTCGCTTACCGCTACCTATGACCAATTACTCTCCTTTCATCACCTCTCATCACCTCCTATCCTACTACCATTACCATCACCTTACCATAATCCATCCAAAGCCAAATATATCCAGCACCCTAAACATATCATAGCCAGCCCGCTCATCTAATCCTCCACCTCCATCAATCCCTCACTCTCAAAAACCTGGGGCACAGACACGCTAGTAACAGCTCCACTCACAGCTCGCCACTTGAAATGAAGCCAATCAGCAAGTCATATATCAAACACACGAGAGAATATCAAGGAATCTCCGGCGAACAAGTGTCTACATCTACTTATTTAAACTATCTTCTCTGACTGTCCTTGTCTTTGCCCTTTCTTTCCTGATTCGTCCCTCTCTTGCTGGATTTTTTCGGACTATAGTATCTCGGTAGCGTGCAGTGTTGGATGGTGGAATGGGGTGGAGAATCAACGGTAGTCCATCTGGAGAGTACGTGGCTCACACCAACATTCAAAACCCCAGGGATACTCATATTCTAAATATAAAAGGGACAAGGAACTCATGAAGAACGCCATTATAATGCTCACCCCAGCACATTGTTCTACGAAAGACACGGAAATCATTAAATCACCCAACAAACAAAACATTTAAAAACTATCCTCCATCCCTCCCCTCCTATCCTCCATTCTCCATCCAGCCCATTCCCCCCCCTCATCCCCCCCATCTCCTAAAATCTAAAATCTTAAATCTAAAACCTCAAAACGGAATAACATAACTTCAACCTCCCCTTCCATTACATCTCAATTAACCGACGATCCCATGTCCTAGCAAGGTAAGGTCAGGTAAGGCTCTCGTTTTAGGATCGTATGTTGTGGTGTGTCTACCCATCCGTTAATGAGATGGGAGGTGGCAAAGGGGTGTGGGGTGTTAGGCGTGAGAAGGGAGGAGGGAGGAGGGAGGGGGGGAAAGTGAGATGGGGAGAAGGGGTGGGATGCGGGACTCTCTGGGATGAGATTTAGTAATATCGATATTAGTATCATTATATTAGTATTACTATCACTATTACTATTACTATTACTATCACCATTACCATCAACCTCTATATCCTATAACCATCCACATACCTCAATCCCCTCATCAAGGACGCGCTATATCAAAAATCTCAGACTACTTTCCAACAACCGTCCTCGAGCTTTCTCAGTAATCATTCATCACTCAATGCATAGCTAATATATCAAAACATATCGAAATCAAATTATATCACACCATAACATAGCATATCATATCATATCATATCATAGCATATCATATCATATCATAGCACGACATCCTACAGCCAATAAAATCGAGGGCCGGACATATTATAGATATTAGGCTTTGAGGAAAACGGCTTGGGATTCGGGGTTTAGGGGATGAGATGGGGGATTGGGATTGGGATTGGGACTAGCAATACCATCAGTATCAAAAAAACCGCATCACTACTAGACCATACCCACAATAGTACCCTTTAAACCTATACAAATACTCTACATCCAGCCGCTTCTAACATATATACATCTCACTTCTCACATCTCACCTCCAACAATCCATCATTCAATCAACCAATCAGCGTTCTCGATCCCACGACTAAAGGTCACGGTAGAAGATTTTCGGTGCTAGCGAAGTCGTGGGATACCTGATAAGATGGAAGATGGAAGATGGGAAGTCTTGGGGGAAACGGAGCAGGGGGACATTTATGTTGTATAAGAAGGCTTGATGCTACGTCCCTGAGAAATCCACGGCTGCGATCGTTGATACGCTATTCTTCTGCCGTAGCATGCATAGTATAAGAGGCAGTATGCATAGATATAATATCCCGCTTTCCATCTACCCATCTACCCATCCCTACTCACACCCACACCTACACCAATCCCAATCCTAAGTCAACCCCGAAACACCCCCACTTGAATTGAATTTAGAACGGGCGTCGATACTATTTTCGCGGACCGGAGAGGAGGGGTTAGAAGGCTTAGACTGCTTTTCATCGTAGAACTTTCTCGGTAATCATTCTTCAGTCGATAAAATGGCGTTCAAGTTATGGTATATTATAGCACGACATCCTACGAATAAATTTGGAGATAGAAGGGCGTGAGGCTCCAAGCGAAAGGAGTAGGATGAAGCGACCAAGGAAGTTTGATGCTACATCCAGAAATCCACGGCCACGATCGTTGATACACGAGCCTCTTCTCCTTGCATATAGCACAAGAGGCAGCATACACAGATATCAATACATCAACCACCCACACCCACACCCACACCTACACCACCCCAACCCCTTCCCCCCTACCCACTCACTTAATCAACCTTCAACCCCTCCAGCCTCGCCTCCGTAGCAATAACATCCATCGCCTGCCTCACCTCCAACACCCGCCTACACTCCCCCAGCCAATCCCAACTCAGCGTCTTCGCCCACCCCCCCAACATATTCATCTCCCTTGCCGCCTCGTCGAGATTGCCCTCCTCCAGCAACGTTTCCGTCCGCGTGAGCACGCTCTCCACGTCGTCCCCGACCGTCATGCCTTTCTTCTTAAACATGAATTTGCTGAGGACGAAACTCGCCGCGTGGCTCGCTACGCCGGCGTCTTCGGGGAGGAGGCTCGCTTTTCGGACCTCGGCGGCGACGCGGCGGAAGCGGTCGATTAGCTGGGCCGAGGTGGGGATGCCGCGTTGGTAGGCGGTGGGGTTGATGGATGCGATGGCCGCGTTGACGACGGGGTCGTCGGAGGCGATTTCCTTGAGGGCGGCGAGTTCTCTGATGAATGGGCGTGGACGGTCGGCGGTTTCGAGGCTGGAGCGGACGGCTTCGACGGCGACGGTGAGGTGTTGGGTTTTGAGGTTGGCGTCGATGACGGCGTTCCAATCCGCGGTGAGCTTTTCGAGTTCTTTGACGCTGGATGAGAGGTCGGAGAGTTTGGAGAGACGGCCATTGCGCTCGGTTTCGACGCGGTCGGTGACTTCTGACAGGAACTGCTTCTTCAATGCTACGGCTTGCTCGAGTAACTCGTTCCGTCGCAATTGATCCGAAACCTCTTGTGCACGTTGAATTTCGGTCTTGAGACGTTCTTGGTAAGACTGCGAGATCTTTTCGCGCTCCGACTCAAACTCATCTCTCCATCTACCTTGCTCACTCCTCATCTCCTCTTCGAGCCGCCGTACAAGTTCCTTTGCGGCATTGTCGAACTCGACCTGAGTAGATCTGATCTTTTCCTCGGCAGCCTGTTTCTCCACCTGCTTGAGCGACATGATCCTGTTACCAACCCCAGCAAGCTCATTTTTGGCTTTGTTGATCGTTGACGAATACTTGTGTGACGCATTATCATCGTTTACTACAGTGATAATGTCGTTGACAATCTTGACCAGATCTTGCACGAGTGGCTCATTGGCATATGGATTTTTGAGTAGGTCAATCCGCTGCAAAGGCATGACAACGCTAGGTTCATCAACCTCCGGTGCTCTCGTCGACGATTCTTTTCTGCTCCTTTTTGGCTTAGGAGCAGGTACAGAGGCGGGGACAGGAGTAGGGGTAGTATTGGGCACAGGCTTCTCCTGGTCTGTTCTCTTGGGAGGCGAAGTCTCCACTTTTGGCGTGGTTGTTACCGGTTTAGTTCCAGGGGATGATGATGAGGGAGCGTCTGTCTTTGCTTTCTCCACCGCTTTTGTCTTGTCTTCGGGCTTTTCTGCAACAGAAGGGTTTTGTTGAACAGAGCCAGCTTTGACATCTGACTTATTTGCATCCAAAGCACTCATATGTCTACCCTTCGATCGTGAATCATTCCCCTGATGTTCATCACCGGCCAGCTTCCAAGAAAGCCCGCTCTTGCTTGGAATAGTGATCTTGTTTCCTCCAGGATCTGGCGACGAACGATTCGCCGGGTTCGTTGCGTTTGGGAAACGCCTACGAAACTCTCGCTCTTCAAAGTAGAAAACGCAGTCCTCGCCAAATGGCACATATTCCGTAAAGAAGTCGTGGAAGTTGTCCGAGACCAAAGAGTAATATGTCCCACCAGCGTAGCCGAGGAATGTCAGGATGATCAGTGTCTGTAGAGACCGTCGGAACCACCTCGATTTTCGTCTTGGCGGCGGTGGAGGCGGTAACGCAGGAGGAACGCTTCCAGCATCGGGCTTGGGCGGCGGAGGTATTGTTGGAGGTATGGGGCTGACTTTGCCAGAGCTGGGTGGTATAGAGGTGGGAGGTCCAGTCTGGATTTTGCCTCCCGGAGGAGTCGGAGGTATGAGCGGAACCTGCTGAGGCGGTATCACCGTATCCGAGGTCGGCTTGGGACCATGAGCAGTGGGAGAGGCGGACAGAACCGGCCCCGGCGGTGGTGGTTCCACCTTTGCTGCAGTGCGGCTTTGGGTTCCAGGGAGAACAATGGCGTCGGAGTCATGGATACTGGGTTTGGTGTTTGTATTCCCAGGTTTGGATGCGAATGTCCGCTGGAAGCAATGTTAGCACCGAATTAATCCTTAAGCTGTTGAGGTACTGTACCTGCAGATCTAGATTGGGGCGCGTCACTGGCCATTGGGCGATGGCATTACGCCCAATTGATCTTCCAGTGACCTGCCTAGCTAGAGGCAGACCTTGACGCAGCATATTGCGCTCGGCGCGCTGTTGCGAGAGATGTAGCCCTCAGGCGGAGTGTTTTGCTTGTGAGTAGAATTCGTCAGAGCTCACCACTATAGTAGAATATAGCCGGTTGGCCGATTTCCTAATTCTACGCTAGGCAGAAGCAGGTTAGTCTCCAAGACAGCTGTGGAAAATAGAGAAGCGGTTGAATGGCGTGAATGGGCACCTCGTCGCGTTGTACATACAATACATGTTGAAGAATGAATGATATAGTAAAGGATATTACGATGAATTGTTACAATGACACCTAGTCATAACGCTCGCTAAGTCGCTCGACCAAAAGAGGAATACCATCCATAATCTAATCATAGCCAAAACAACCACCTCATCCCTCTAATGATTCCCGTAACAATGCCCCGCACGAATTGTACAATCATCACCACAAACCAAACCATCCACATGATACCCAGGACAGTCCACTCGAGCATCGCCCAGCCCCATCTCCTAGCCCACCGTATTCGACGGCGTCGTCTCCTCAATATGGCGTCCACACTGTCGTTCAACTGTTTGACAGCCAGCGTGTGCGTAGTGGTAAGGTCAGTGCTGAATGCATCGGCGTCATCAGCGGCCGCACGTACAAGGGGCGTAAGCTTGTAGTTGACGTGATCGTCAATATCTTTGATCCGATGGTGCAGCTTGTCGACAGTGTTGTGTGCAAAGTGGTCGGTTGTGTCTCTCAGATGTTGGATAGTCATCTCGATGTTGCTGACCAAGGTACGCCCTGCGAGTATGTATTCTTGCGATCGAGGCAAGTGAGGTACCTCGCCCTTGAATAGCTCTTCGAGATCTTGCAAGAACAGCGAAGGTTTCTCGGGTGTCTCTTCCGCACGGCGTGCTATTTCATTGGCTTTCACTCCTGACGACAGAAGCAGTGCTCGGACTCGGGCGATATCGCGCTTGGTAATCGAGCCACGCACAGCAGACATACCCCTGTCTGATATGCTCCAGTCCCGCTTTTCGCCCAGTGTCGAACGCTCTTGGGGTTCCGGTTGACCGACGGCAAGCCCAGAGAGACCAGTTCGTACGAGGCTGCCACTACCTACTTTACCAGGACTATCCAACAAAGCATTGAGTCTCCGATCCGCGCTGCGCACACGGTGTCTTGATCTGCTGCTGCTGCTCTGACGTTCCTCGTTGTAAGTCGCTTGACTTTCAGCATGCTCTGGGGACGGTGATCGGGAATGCGAAGGGGACACCTCTTTCATGTCAATCTTTGGTGGCGCGAGGCGATCAAATCTGCTTGAACGACCCCTTTCGCGCAACGCCAATTGTTGACGGCTTATGTGATCGTGGTCCAGATGTGCTTTGCTGATTTTGGACAGCTCTTTATCTCGGCTGATCGATGACTGAAAGTTGGGCAGATTGCTCATATGGTACTTCGGCTTCCCACCGTTTGGTGATGTTTGTGACGATTTACCGATATCTTCCGTGTTGCTTTTACTTCGCGCAAGGTTATCCTTGGGACTGCTGTCCACAGCGCTAAGATCGCCGTCATCCAAAACTGATTCTTCGGACGCAAAGCTTGATGCAACTGGAGAATTGATCTGTGAGGAGTAGCTGCTGTTGTCTTTCTTCCACAACATATCTCCAACCCTGGAGACTTCGCTTCCAACAAGCTCTGCTATCCTGCCGCCCTTGAACAGACCTCGGAGTCTCGAATCTGGCGCATTGCCATTCTTGATACTCTTGATTGAGCCTCTCAAAGACTCGCCTTTCTTGGGCGAGAGCAACCCGTTTCTAGGAGACGTGGTTTGCTCTTTGCCCATTGTAATTGCTGGTTGTGACTCGTTGGTGGCCTGTCGTGAAATGTCTGCAGACCACCCGGAACCTGCTTCAAAGTCATCCTCGCTAACAACTGGCCTGTTGACGCTTGGAGAGCGAGCCTTTCGAGTAGTATGTAACTTGGCTGGCAGTGGCTTTCTGAGCGATGGCGCAGATGACGGCGGGCTTGCTGGAGGTGACAGGTTGATGGCTATGCTGGGGACGAGGCCAGACGTCGTGGGTGAGTTGGGCGCAGTTGAGTCAAAATCATCTGAAGACATATACCGATGTGCAAACATCTGTTCATCCAAGCTTGCTCTCGCGGCGATTTCATGCTTCTTCGTGGCTGGCATGTCGGTTCTCAATCGCTGGGGTGCGCTGGGACGACGTTTGGCAAATGCAAAGATCTGTGCGTTCGTCTTGCTGCGGTCGATTGGCATTTGTGGGTCCTCTATTTTCGCTTGCTCGATGACCTTCTCGATAGCTCCGTCGCTGTCTTCCGCTTCCTTGGCAAGCATCTCCATCATGTGCTTTTCTAAGGCGGCGTTGTCGTAATCATCTCGGCTTCCTAGGTGGTCATGGCTTCGCTTATGTCCACGCCGCTTGCCTCCATGAGACTCCTCAGAGCTCGATGGGCTTCTCGATCGGACGAATCTTTTCGGCCATCTACTTGTGCGAGTTCGAGATCCATTATCATCCGAGGTAGGAGATTGAGGTTCTTTCATTTCCTGCCGGCGCCGACCGCGATCTTTAGACCTAGTGCGAAAGCTCTCAAAGGAGGCTCGAAGCCTTTCAGGTGATCCATTGAGCCTACTAATGCTTTCTGAGCGGCGTGTAGGATCCCTTCCAAAGTCCTTGTTCATCCATGCTTGATTAAATTGTGGTGAACGGTGATTTGTAATAAGCTTGTGTCCACTAGAGTCCTCCATGTCCAAAGCATTATCGTCCTGATGCACCCAGTAGGCATCGGCGAGCAAATCCGAGGCCGCAAATTCCCAGACCGTATGCGGCCTTGGTATTTTCCTTACTTGAGGATTTACAGCTTGCGTATTGTCAGTGATAGCAAGGCCATGCTGAGAAGCGCTGAAAGGTGGCAAGGGAAATCTTCTGTCAACACGAGATAGGCCATCTTCGCGCTCAAGCGCTACAGTGTCAACCCAGGGTCTTACGTTTTCAAGGACATTCCACCCCTCCCTTTCTATATCCAGAGGTCTTTTCTCGTTGAACCGCACTTTCCTGTTGCGAATGTACTGCAGAGGATTGTAGACCCTTCCCAGCCCTTCGGCGGGAATGGTACGGGATTTTGGAGCACTCTTCTTACTCTGAGGAGGCGTGGGTAGCTTAGGCAGATATTGCAATAGCCTTCGGTATTCGTACGCTAATTCCAAAGCCGTCCTCGCCTTTTCCACTCGAGCAAAAGTGGCATCAGAAGCATCGATGATGACAGCATCGGTTTGTCCACAGCCAAAATCAGGTAATGCCGATGTCCGCCTGCGGGCCCCGTTGTCTTTGTGCTGCATTGGAGACTCAGCTCCTTTGCCGCTAACGGACCTGCTTGATCTAGGTGATACATTTCTCGAAATCTGTCTCTGTTGCTGCAAGTGCTGCCGAAGACTTCCACCACCAGTACTATTGGGTAGTCCCAACGTTGGCTGGCCTATTGGAACAAGACGCCTGGATCCAATCGATTCCCGCGGAACCAGATGGCTACCACTACTGAAGTTCCTGCGTCGACTTTCGGAAAGATTCAGCGCAAGATTGACGATCTGAGCAGGGTCTGTGTCGAAAGCAAGGGTGCTTGTTCTGTTGTCCGGATATTCTTCCTCGTCTAAGAGGGCTGAAGCTGCCCATGTATCCTTGCTCTTGTGACTGGAATGTAGCCCCGAAGTACGCTTATTCGTCGATCCTGTGCTACCATCTGGCTGCTCTGATACATGGGCGTTCGAGACTTCCATAGCTAGCGGCGAGCTCCCCACTGATGGTTTCTGCCTATGTCTTTGATGAGCGCTTGCACGCTTGGACACAACCAGATCGCCATCTTCCACCTTCCTTTTGCCTTTCACCTTTTCACTGATTTCCGGCTCAGCATATGTCGGAGGGTTGGAGATCGATGGGGGAGCAGTTGGCAGCAGGAAACCCCCTGAATTCCGCGGCCGGTGCCTTCGACGAAGATGTTCATCCGAAGCCTGGGTTGCTGCAGCCGTGCGATTGACTGAACCATCTCGTGTTCCGGGGTCTCTGTCTCCATCCACGTTGGACGGATCGTTGGGATCCGAAGATGAAGATGGGGATGGACGTGACGAGGTCGAAGTCCGCGGCGTCTGGCCGCTAGACTGTCCAGACATGGCATACTTGAAGGTACGGATGGTAATAGGTGGGTGATGTTGAGGAAGTCATACTTCTTGTCCCATAGAGCGAGCTACTACATCGAATACATCGAACACAGCATGCGCTCGCAAACTCCATGTGATTGCTCAATACTTATCGAGCTCCCATTAGCGTCCGAAAAGGCATCTAGGGGCCTCGGCCGAGGCGCACTGGTCGGTCCAGCCCTATCACCAATTTCACTGATCGCGCCATCCCAACTTGTACTTTCTTCTGATAGCGAGTCTCTCATAATGGGGTGAGACTTGGTAGATCACTGTTCCTAGCTGTCACATTTCTATAAGTAGAGACAAATCTGCAAGGCAGGCTACAACGGAATATGATAATCCTTCGGCGGCGGCAGGATGATCCCACGCTAAACACGCTTTACTTCTTTCCTGATACGGAGTATATTGTACAAATATCCTATTTACATTCAAATGCCAATATAGCTCTATCCCTCAGGAGCCCTGCAGAGGCTGTCCCATCCCACCCAGCGTTACCATCTTTGTGATCTGGTATTCTGCCATACCAGCGGTGCTTCCCTCGCGTCCAAAGCCACTCAACTTCACCCCGCCAAATCTGCAATCCGTTAGAATCCAATGCCCTTTTCAAATCATCCAGGGTGGAACTCACGGTGCAGCTGGATCACTGATCAAGCCCGTATTCACGCCCACCATGCCCACCTCCAACGCCTCTGCGACACGGTAAACTCTCCGTAAGTCGTTGCTGAAAAAGTATCCAGCCAACCCAACTTCGACGCTGTTCGCCATTTCCACAACCTCCTTTTCGGTCTCGAAAGCGAACAGGCCGGCAACAGGACCAAACGTCTCATCGGAGGCCAATTGCATGTCCATGTTCATACCTGTGATAACTGTTGGTTCGAAAAAGTTGGAACCCATGTTTGGCATCTTGTTCCCCCCAACAACGACTTTGCCGCCTTTCTTTTCCGCATCCCGGACGTGAGCATCGACTTTGGAGAGCGCACGATCGTGAATCAGGGGGCCGTGAGTGACGCCCTCATCGAAGCCACCACCGACCTTGAAGTCCTTGACCTTTTCGGCAAAAGATGAAGCGAACTTCTCGTAGATGGCTTTCTGGACATAGATTCTGTTGGCGCAGACGCAAGTTTGTCCTGAGCTGCGAAATTTTGAGGTGATGGCACCATTAACAGAGGTCTCTAGATCAGCATCATCAAAGACGATGAACGGAGCATTGCCTCCTAGCTCGAACGAAAGTTTCTTTAGGGTATCGGCAGATTGCTTCATGAGAAGCTGGCCAACGCCTGTCGATCCGGTAAAGGAAACCTTTCGGACGGTAGGGGAGGAAGTGAGGGCAGAGCCTACTTCTGCGGTATTACCCAAAGCGCTAATAACATTGATAACACCCTTGGGAATTCCTGCACGGTGAGCCAGCTCTGCAAGTGCAAGGGATGTGAACGGCGTTTCCCCTGGTGACTTAGCTACCACTGTGCATCCTGCAGCAATGGCCGGCCCAATCTTCCTCGTAATCATGGCAGCCGGAAAGTTCCAGGGTGTGATCAGTCCGCAAACCCCGACAGGCTCTTTCAACGTGAACACTCTGTTCCCAGCAATACTCGCTGGGATCGTATCGCCGTTTGACCGTGGCGCTTCCTCGCTGAACCATTCAAAAAAGCCGGCAGCGTAGGCAACCTCGCCTTTGGCGTCCGCTGTCGGCTTCCCATTCTCCCAAGTAATAAGCTTCGCCAGATCTTCCTGATTATCCATCATCAATTGGTACCATTTATGCAGCATCCGTGCTCTTTGGCGGGCTGTCGTCTGTCGAAACGAGGGAAATGCAGCGGCGGCGGTCGCGATGGCATTGTCGGTGTCATGCTTGTCGAATTCAGGGCATGTGCCTATCAGCTTCCCAGTCGAGGGATCTGTTCGCTTCATTCAATGGTGGGTCCCGATGCGAAGATGTGATCTTACCGTGTACTTCAAACGTTTTGCCTGACTTGGCTTTGATCCACTCGCCGTTGACGTAGGCGACATTCTGCTTGAAAAGGGAAGGGTCGTTCAGCTGGTAAGTCGAGTTAGCGGATCAATAGCCAGAACAGGGTTGGTTGGTATCGGGAAACACCTTTGGGATATTTTCATTGGGCATTGCGTATGTTCTGACTGTAATGCGTGGTAATGAGAATGGCTGGTAGTGTGATCGGAATGTTTTGGTCGCTGTGGTGCGAAGGACTTGCATTGTAGGAAAGGGAACAGCAGCCTGATGCAGGCTATGATATCTCCATCACACCCACTGGCGAGAACATCGTCATTGCCGTTGCTCCATGGCGGAGAAGTTTGCTCCCCGCTACGGCAATTGTTGTAAAGGTTGTCGATGTGGGGTAAAGCCGTAGCGGGAAATCATCCCTGGTATGTGCTAGCCCGATGGGGCTAGATCGATAAGCTAAGGGCACTAGCTCTATCATGGCCTTTATAGGTTTAGCCTTTGCCAGCTGTGACTTCTTCCCATTGCTGTCTAAAGTAGTTATCAGGACGCCGTGCTCCAAAGATATCTTTACAACTTCCCTAAAATCCGTTTACAAACAGGGCGATTCGGAGTAGGCAGAAGCTCGGGGAAAGCTACGCTTACTCAATTTCTCCCACTTGAACCCCAACAGTGTACCTATGCATCGGCAGCATGGGAAGACACTTTCGCGTGCTCACAGCGCGACTATGGTCGTACCCATCGCGTAATCATTGCCTCTTCCACCTTCCGCTCCTTCTCTTGCGCTTCCCAACCTGTAGTGATCCCCCATCCTTAGATTCAGGAACTCCGATCTCATCAGCCTTGTCTAACTGGGCAGCCTGGCGTGCCTGGTTGACCACTTCAGACCGAAATTCTTGACTCCTCGGAGTTCCGAATCGGATGTCTGAATCTGTCTGATAATAGTCTAGGAAGATTTTCGGCAAGGACGGCTGGTGAATCGTGGTGGTTGTCAGGGTAGGTCGTCCTTGGACGGGACATGCTTGTGGGCGATTTGCTTACAGCATCTCATGTCCTTCGGGACAGATGAGCCTCGGAGTAACGACATGGAGCTGCTGCAACGCACTCACAGTTCTGTTTTGCTAACGATCTTTTTGGCCTGAATACCGGGCATACCTCTTCTTCCACCCGCCTGTACCTTCATATATCCCTCGAGGTCCATCCACTCCGCGGCGAATGCCGTTACCAGGACGGCCCAGTCTTCTATAGTGTCCATATCCAGATGCTCACCATCGTCGGTGGGCTTGTGCCATACTACTGGAAATGGGTGCGGGATCATGTGTAGAATGTCCACTCCTCTTGCCATGAACGGTTCGTGATCATCGCCTATGTAACCGCCCAACCATCTGTCGTTACTTTTGTCAATGTCGTGCAGCCACGTTGGCTCTTGGCGCTTCCCTTTCACTTTGTTTGCGTCTTGCTTCGAAGGATGATTTGGCGAAGAAGCGAACAATGAATGTTGTCGCAAACGATCCTCCAAGCTAGCCATACTCTTATATGCCCAGTGGGTCGTCTTGAAGTACGACGGCACTGTAGGACTGGGAGACCCCTCGCCTAATAAATCGAGCAGGAGAAACAGATGTATGGAGGAGATTGCATTATGATAGGTTGACAGAGCTGGATGATACGTTGCTTCCATTTCCGCGGCTAATGCTTTAGCCCCATAGATGGAGTCTTTTTCTGTCCAGATTTCGAACGCTTCCTCGCCATCGAGTAGTATAACTTGAAGGCCTTTGTGCTCTTCTAAACCAAGATCGTAGTCTTCCTGCTTGATTCCTAGTTTGTCCATAGCAGCCCATTTCCTAGTCATGGCGTCGTCCAAGCTACGGGCAACATGCATGAGCATTGCACATGGCGCAGCGCTATCCGTGGCACCAATAAACCCTTCTGGGGTCAATTTGCTGTCATAGTGAGCGACCAAGGTAAGGTAGCCGACTTCGCCAGCATTCGTCCAAGGAGGATCTCTGGTCGCGATGAGATTGACGAAGGGGATGTCCTTATCGCCGGTCACGGGTGTCTTGGAAGTGGAATTCTGATACGCGACATGCCATTGAGGCAAATCCTGCTGGAAGAAATCGGCGAAGTGATTCAGCACCGCCGTCGAGCCTGAGGTGCCAGGTACTCGCGGCTGCAAGATTGGTGCAAGAAGCTTGCCATTCTGGATGTTGAAATCGGCGCCAGGACGAGGAATGGACTTCAAAGCATCGTCAGAGAGAACAGTGTAAGCTCCTCCAGTACGAGCCAGCAGCAAGATGTGCAAGGCGTAGATCGCGATGAACAAGGTCATAGTATTTAGCATGACTCGGAAGGAGCCGCATCTCACCGAACAAAGCTCATGGTCAAGCTGCAGTCCGGAATTACAGTATATACTGCAGGATGATCGATCAATTGCAACAACTGTGCTGTAAAGACTGGATATGGCACTGGTGGCCGAAGCCTTTCAAAGCAACTTTGTTCATTGAAGCTGACGAGTTGAGGAGTCAAGCTTCCAATGGATGAACCCTGCTGTCGATCTCCGATAACCCGCGTCTGGCGGCAATAGCCGAATTAATTACAAAGTAAAGTAAAGTATTTTATGTAACGTAAGGTATGGAACGGCTGTCTCTTTGGAATGATCCTACAATGTCACTATGGCCACGTAACAACCTCGCACTAGAATAGACATGTCTTGTACGTTTGAGCGAGCAGCCTGTTCATCACTGTCCAGCGCTCTCAGGAAGCCTCGAGCTTGGCTCAGATTTCGTCCCACACCTTTCCGCATCCCGTGCAGAGCCTATGCATCAGTCTATGAAAACCCTCACAAAGCAGGTAGGATCAATGAAAAGACCGAAGAAGTAAGGAAGACTGACTTTGACTTGTAGCTATTCCAGAGCGTCTTCTGATCTACCATGCCGGCACCGGAAGAATAGTTTTCCTTGGTATCCTGAAAGTCACCACCATCTTTCTGTTCTCCACCACCCTTTTTCTTGTTGCTCCAAGATATTACAATGACAAAGCACAACCTGTTTGGGTTGCTCCTGCTGGTAACTTTCATAGCCGCATCAAGGATAGAGAGTAGCACACAGACTGACGCATGTAGTCGCCGCTGCCGGGGCTGTTCCATTGATTTATATGACATACTACTCTTCACCCTTCGTGGCATATGTCCACATTAGGTTGCCAATGTTTGCTCGACGATCAAGAGAGCAGTTGATGAAGTGGTCGCAAAACATAGCCCCAGCCACAGAAGTCGAGATGACCACTATCAAATCGTATGGGAGCCTTCGTAGTTCCAGGATGAAGATTTCAGATTTACAGCCCACCAGGGCTCTATTCGGGATCCAGAATCTTCTTCGAGAACCAAGGCTCCCGCTCAGGCCAAGGCCATGGTGGGCACCGAAGGAGCAGCGCTCATTTTTCGTTGGCAATGGGCGAAGGAAGACTGTCGAGGCTGCTATATGGCAACGAGTTTTCAATCAAATTCGCAACAGGGAGGAATGACCCTCGGCTGTGTTGCATCCAGAAGCGGAGGAGATTGACTGAACTTTGAGCCCAGGATTACAAGTCGTATGAAGTCAGTCTCAATGAGGGACCAAGTCGCTGGTTAACCTGTCTAGGCGATCAAACCCCTCGTGTGCAGTACCATCCGGTGGGAAAGCGGAAGAATTCAATCTCTTCACTTTCCAACTCCGCCGGACATCAAAAAATTCGGTCAGCCAGGCCTAACACTGTTGATAACGGTACTTCAAGTCCCTCCGAATACATGAAAGTACCTCTTCGTTCGTCACTTCACCCTATCTTGAGTGACCTAGAAACTGCGCTAGTGAAATTGGTGATCTCGAAGATCTACAAACATCTCACCTCACTCCTCAGCATTTCGCTCTCATCCAAGGTACATCGCAACTCGACTTCGCTTTTGACGAAGGTACAACGCAACACAGAACTCCATACTTGACAATATGTCTGAAAAGCCAACGTTCACTCCTCGCGACATGGAGTTGATCACTATCGCATTCCAGTGCTTGAAAGATCCCAACAGCTTCCAGGTGAGCTCAGACCAAGATCACTTATATCGAACTTATATCTTTCTTACTTACACTCCCACTGTATTTCAATTTCAACCAATTGTTTCTGTGTGAGATCCATGCTGAATTCTATGACGAATGTTGTACGCTGTCATCCAATGTACTCGAAGCTTGCGCATGATTCGAACTAAAATTAACCAATTGTATCATCAAGGTCGATTACAAGAAATTCATGGATCTTGCCAAACTCAAAACCACCGCTTCTGCCAACGCTTCTTGGAATGTGGTAAAGAAGAAGCTCATCTCTGGGACTGAGGCCTCCACATCCACGGGTAAGTCTCTGCTCGATGCGTTCGAGGAGACAGACTTTGATGATGACCCAGGAGATGGTGCTGCTCTGACCTCATCTGGCTTTGCCACTCCCTCAAAGCCCACGGCGACTCCGAAGAAGCGCGCAACTACCAAGTCAAAAGCCAAAGCGGGCGCTGAGGCTGAGGCTGAGGCCGAAGCTGAAGGCGAGAACGGGGTTGCAGCCGATGACGAGCAAAGCCCTACCAACACCCCAAAGAAGAAAGGGGCAGCTAAGCGCAAGGCACCAGAGCCCTCGTCGCCAATCAAAGCCGAAGACTATACTGACGCCGTCGCCGAAGACGCTACCGCCCATGAAGAAGACGCTGCGACCGATGGGACCCCAGCCAAGAAGAAGCGCGTCTACAAGAGCAAGGCTAAAGATCCCGACGCTCCTGTCTCTAAGCCTCGCGTCAAAAAGGAAGGCAAAGCGGTTCTTACCACTGCAGCTGCGACCCACAATGACGGCACTGACTTAGCAAATTCGAAGATCAAGGACGAAGCTATTAGCCAAGTGGAGACCGAACGCGAACATCTGTCGATGTTCGGTGACGGTAACATTGCTGTCGAAGGTCCTGATGAGTTGACCGAAGAGGAGATGTACCTTGCTCAGAAGGCGATCGATGAGCAGACCTTTGCTTAGACCCATACAAGTCTACTGGCGACGAGGTCGCTGCTTGAGGTATGTTCCTACATCTATCCAATTGTACCAGCATGTTGCCCTTCATACCTGATTCCATCACCTCACTTCATTCCGCACCCCAAATCCCAACCTAATTAACAGCTCTTAGCACCTTCCCCAACATACCATATCCAAAGCCTCCAAGATCCCCAGTTTCGCCTCCATCTTGGACTCTCCGCTCATTTGGAAATGGTAACGGTCCGCTCACATCATTCCCACGCCCCCTTACTATCTCATCGCTCTTTACGAAATAACCGACGGAATAGTCCGAAAGGTGGCACGCTCTCTCATTGCGTATTAGTATCATCATTCGTTAAGGTATATTCCACTCGCGAAGCAACAACATAGGATGGTAGAGAGGTAGAAAGTGCACTAAGCGATGAATCGATCAAATTGCTAGCTAAAGTAGCTAGGTATTTCGCCAAGTCAAACAGCATACTGACACAAATCTAATCTACCCAACTTCGCGTGTATATTAAAATCCAGCTCCAACTCATCCCATCCCATCTTCTATCTGTCCCAATCAATCATCTATCCATCCCATTCATTTATCCATCCCATCCCATTAATCCCATCCCATCCCATCCCATCCCACCCATCTCAATGAAACATACTTCATCATATCTACTAAAACCCACGCACCATCCGCGCAAGCGCCTGCCTAAGTACTTTATTAGTCTCCTAGTCTAGCTCTCTATCCTATCTTATTGATCCTAGCCAATCTATCCCACCTAACCCATCAATCCCATCCCAGCCCACCTATCACCCCCGATCCAAATCCTACTCCCATCCACCCCATCCATCTAACCCACCCACCCCATCCCCCCCTATCCCATCTCTCCCATAAATCCTATCCATCCCACCCCCTCAAAATCAAAACCCTCAAAACCCTCAAAACCCTAAAATCCTCAAACACAACAATCATATCCACAAAATAAAACCCCGATCCAATCCCAATCCCATTCCCACCCCACATCTTCCCCCAACCAATCCATCCCCCACCATAAACTCAACCCACTGTACATATCCAAATCCCCCAGCGTATAAAAGCCATCCACCAACAAACAACCAACTAACCAGCAACCCTCTCAACCCCAACTCCACAACCAACCGTCTCCCTCCCACGCATCAAAAAAGCGCAGCTCATGAGGGAAAAAAATAGACTCTTCCCCTTCTTTGAATCCCCTAACCCCCACCCTCATCCACCACCACAAGGGAAGAAGGTAGTCAACCCATAATACGCTTTCCGACACTTACTACTAACTGATATACCCCCTTGATACCTACGTCCAACATAATCAGACGATAGAACCAGTGGGTAGGTATCCGCCACATTGTACAGCCAAGGACCTCCAAGTTCTACAACGCACAGAGAACATCCTCCATTGGGAAGAGGGAGTCGGTGGTGTCAACACCCACCACCAAAATATCCACTACACTATCGCTGACGGCTGAGGACGTAGCTTGTACGTACATGTATAGTATATTACGATGTAGTAGTTGATCAAGACCCGATTCTCAAATAGAAGACTTTAAATGCGGACTAATACTGTATATGACCGACAAAAAGCTAGGTTCATGAGATCAAGCTCGAAGGTCTCATACATCGCCTCTACGAACGCTAATGTAACATCTAAATTAAAGCAGATAAAGCAGAAGATAAAAAGCCGCTCACTATGCAAAACAGGAGAGCGCTCGCCAAAGCCCCCAGCAAATTGCTCACTTCGGATCCCGTACAACATAGTAGTCACCCTTTGCAGCATTCTCTTTGTCAATCTCACAACGCCTCAATAGCCCGCCTCAACACCTCAACCCCTCTACCCCCGACGCTGTCCCGCGCCTCCTTCAGCATCCAGGCGACATCACTCTGCATTCCCAACGGAACCCAACACCCCCGCCTCGCCACCTCCAAGCTCTCCTTCAACCGCGACGTATGTTCCCACTCCCTCGCCGCAACCTCCGCCCTCTCGACCACCTTGGCCGGGATGCCGCACATGCTGGCGCAATGCATGCCGAAACTGCCTTCCGCGACGCCATCCTCCAATTTGTAGAGGAACGTGACGCGGCGATGCTCGTCGTCGACGTAGATACGCATTCGGCGGTTTCGGATCTCAGGGTGCGAGGAGAATTCTTCGGCGAGGGAATGGTAGTGCGTGGCGAAGAAGCCCACGCAGCCGATATGCGTGGCGACGTGGTGGAGGACCGCCTGCGCCACCGCCACGCCATCGTAGGATGAGGTGCCGCGGCCGAGCTCGTCGAGGATGACGAGGGAGCGTGGGGTGGCTTCGGAGAGGATCTTCTTCGTCTCGGCGAGTTCGACGAAGAAGGTGGATTGGGCGGCGAAGATGTTGTCGTTGGCCCCAAGCCGGGACATGATCCTGTCGACTGAAGTCAGGCGGGCGGAGGTGGCGGGGACGAAACAACCGATTTGGGCCATGATGACCGCGATGCACGTCATTCGTAAGATGGTGGATTTGCCGGCGGCGTTGGCGCCTGTGAGGAGACTGATGTTGGCTGTGTCGCCACCGAGCTTGACGTCGTTGGGAATGAAGTCTGAGACGTTTCCTAACATGCAAGGATGGCGGAGGTCTTCAAATTCGAGAATGCTGCGGTCATCGTCCACGAATTTGGGGCGGCAGCTTGGTTCGCCAAGTGCTAAGGATGCTCTGGCTAGGCTGATAAGGCAATCCAAATGCGATATAATTTGTGTCGCTGCTAGCCAGGTATTGTAGTCTTTATCGAAAGCCTGGAAGAATCGTCCTGAGACCTCTTTGACAATTTGCCCGTGCGTTTCTTGCGCTTCTTGATACTTCCTGACAAGAACGCGAAGCTCTGGGCTGTAGTATCGCCTCACCTTCGCTGTAGCAGACATCTGGTCCCAGTTCTTCGGCACGCCCTTGACTTTAAGGGGAACTTCGAATTGGTAAATTTCTTTACCGTTGTCTCTATATTCGATGGCGCTAGACCCCAAGTCTTTTCGCGTCTTCTTCAGTAAAGTCTCAAGATCAGCAAGGATACCCTCGATAAGATCTTGACTTTCGTCGAAGTCCTCTTCGATCCCACGTTCTGGAATGAGCAGACCTGCGTCTTTCGCCTTCTCGTGGTCGAACGCCGACTTCCAATGACCGAGGAGGATTTTCAAATCTGGCATTTTCGAGATCAATTGGCCCACGATTCCCACTCCTGAACCTACATCTCGCACAAGGCTCATTGTGTAATCGATCTGTTCGAATCCGTCTAGGACACGTACGAAATCTTGCGCTTTGCAGCTACCCGCATGGATTCGAGAGATCATTCTCTCAAGGTCGGGTAGTTTAGTGAGATTTGAAATGAATTGTTCCCTGATAGTAGCATCCGCATTGAGATATTCTACAGCATCGAGGCGTGCGTTGATCTGGTGGGCATCCGTCAATGGATGGCAGACCCACTGTTTGAACATGCGTTTTCCAAATGGAGTGATGCAACGGTTGAGGACGGTGAACAGGGTGCCATCAATGCCACCATCAAATGAGTTGGCGAAGATTTCTAGATTGAGCAAACTCTTTCCGTCCAGAATCAGAGTGCTCGCGCTTTTGATTGGGTCATACCATGAGATGTTCTTGAGCGTCAAGAGGTCGCGCTCAATCTGTAGAGTCTGAAGGTACTGCACCAAAGCACCGAATGCAGACATCACGATACCATCCTCCCGAGCTTCCAAAAGAGCCTCGGGCCACGCTTCTAGGTCATCGCCTTCAGCGTTGATGAAGTACTTACCAGCGCTGATTTCTCGATTCGCAGTATCTGCGGTCCAAAACTCCTTGCCAGGTTTCAGATGGTTCCACAACGTGCTTGGCGCAGTGGTGCTCTTCAGTATCCTCAGAGCTTTCGTGGACATGCATGACCTCTCCACTAGCAGTTCGCGAGGTCTCATCTGTGCCACGAAGGTTTCAAATTTGGTCAATTCTGGGTCGTCCGTAAAGTGAGTTAAGAAGAATTGGCCCGAGGCGGCATCAACAAACGCAATGCCAAAAGTAGGTTGGCCATCCTGCTCTGACTCCTTGATTGCAACACAATACGTGGACATGTCGTCTTGGAGCATTCCGCTGTCCACAAGGGTGCCACTTGTGAGTACGCTGGCCAGTTGCCGAGAGATCACTTTATCTTTGGTAGCTTTACCAGGCTGTTTGTTGTCACGTTCTCGCATCTCTTTGCCTAGTGCAGATTCGACTTGGTCTACACGAGCGATTTTGAACCCCTTAGCGACGAATTGATTGGCCCAAGTGTGGAGACTCGCTTCAGGTACACCAACCATGCGCATGTTGACCCGATCGGTGAGCTTCAGATCGAAGAGCTGGTGTCCTATGGTGGCGTCGTTCTCGTAAAGTTCGTAGAATTTCCCCTTCTTGAAGAAGACGATGGTGTCCCAGTATTTCTGCTTGATCTCCCAATACTGTTTTTCGAAGGCTGTGAACTTTGCCATGGCACCTGGCGGTACGTATATTGTCCTGGGATCGTAGTCTGGATGGTCCGGTCTGTTTCCATCCATATCACGGATGTCTTTGAGCCACGAGTAACGTTGTTCAGGATCGCTCTTATGTGCCTTTTCCTTGGCCTTACAGGTCTTAGCCGTAAGATCAGGCTGAAGAGTTTTGTTTGTAGTTCGAGGCTGATGGTGCAAAGAAGGGGCAGCACTTGGGTCAAACGTCCACTGCGTTGCGGTGGATGCCGCGGGTAATTCTTCAATTTCCTCCATGTCTTCCTCGTCAAGAGCGGAAGCTGCTCTGAACACTTGCGAGGATGCCTTTGCAGCAGAAGGTCGCTTTCGTTTCGACTTGGAGGCTGTGACATCGTCTGACTCGTCGTCTACAACAAAGTCACCTTGTAAATGGTCGTCAGCAAGTGGAACCTTGTTATTGCATTGGACCGAAAAGGTTACCCTCGTCAATAATATCATTTTCGGCTCGAGCATCCATTACGAAGACGTCCTCATCCTCGCTATCAACCTGGGTTTTTCTGCGCTTCGCAGCTCGTCCTCTGGTTTTATTAGACTTGAATGCCTCTTCTTCATTGTCTTCTTCTCCAGAGGACTGATCGACAGCGTAGTTGACTGTCCTCTTAGCCTGTGGCGTGATATCAGTGATGCCATCCACAAGCGTGAACGATGAGCTGCTCACCTTTCGAGAAGGACTGTAGAAACCCTTTGGCACTATATTCTCCTGCCCTGGGTCGCTAGCATCAAACACACTTGCAGGCATTATTGGCGATGGCAAGCCGTTGGAAGCGTGATTGCCCTTCTTCTTGACAGGCTTCGTTTGTACCTCTCCCCCAAGGTCTTCTGCAGCATCACTACTTGGCGCCGGCGTCAAGCTCTGACTCGACGAGATAGAGGATATCCTGATTCCGTTGCTCTTGGGTAAGGTTGTTGCAGTATTTATTGGCGTACCGTCTGCGGAAGCTACTGAATCTTTCTTCCTGAAGAAGCCCGCAATGGAGGTCTGGCTCTTGGAGCTCGACGTTGACTTTTTCAGCGTAGGCGGCGCTGCTGGGGAGGAATTGGATGGGCCTGCCATGCTACCGAAGACTTTAGCAAGCTCCTAAAAGGACTTGTATAGACTTATGAGCATTGATATCGCTTGATGTAAAGTTTCTAGTGGGTAATAGTCAAGAAATAGGTTCGTGGAGACGTGAACGAGGACGCGCTTGACGCGATTTCTTGGCACTGATTTATTCCACTTGTGTACTTTTGGCTATCATATTCATCCACCGCCATGTAACCTTACTAATTAAGGTTGACTATTGATGAGAGTATGATTGAATTACTTGTACACTATTGTATATATGATCTCAGTGGTTTGTCCCAGTCTTCGTCACTTTTCCTTGGACCGGGCCTCCTCTGGTGAAGCGACGCCTGCTTAAGGTAATTCTTAGCATGCCAGGACTTCATCTTCCTCAAGCCCTCCGTCAACGGCTTTTCTTCATTCTCCTCCTTCCATCCTGGGGCAGTAAGTCCTTCAGCTTCGAAATCCTCGTCGCTAATGATCTTGATGATCTTCACGTTCCATTTCCCGACCCTCAGCATGAGAGTGTTTTCTCCAATAATGTATTTCTCCGTCTCACTACCCTCCCAGGTCAGCGCTGGCGACCAGTCAAGGTGATCTCCCATGGTTCCAGCGGCACTGGGTCGAGCCCCAAGGTAGACTCCTTTGTTCTTGACGATGCGATGGCCCTCGCTACGGGAGGAAACCATACCTGCGTGGTAGAGCACTCGAGAGATTGGTTGATTGTAGACCAGAGACCTGGGAAGGGTAAGGCTCCGAAATGGCGTTTTGTCCGCAGTGTCTCGTACGGGAGTAGGCACTTTTTTCTCGACAGGGTCCGTTTGATCTGACTGTTTTGTCGGATCTATAGGATTCCCCGCGTCCTCCGAGAGCCCCATTGGGACAGATGCTGAATCTTTTTGGAATAGGATTCTATGTTGTAGCTCGGTCTCCCGGGCGATCTTGTCTGAATGAACAAGCTCGAGGACCTCACGGGCTAATTTATGCTGGGCCACTCGTTTGGAAGGATCCTTGTTGTGCTCTTGCATAAGACTGTCAAGTACGTCGAGTGGTTCAAAGGTGAAGAGTTTGAGGTATCGATGAACGTCTGCATCCGCCATCCTGAGGAAGAACTGAATGTCGTCAGGCCATGGTAGAAACTCAGCATGATGCGACTTACCTGGTATAGTTCAAATGCACTAGTCAACTCTTGATCGAGCCAGACGGCGTTTCCCGCACTCTTCCCAAACTTCTCACCAGATTTGGTCGTCAATAGCGGGACAGTAAAGCCCATGGGTTTCTTAAGGAAGGCCTGCTCCGCTCTCATTTTCTTTTCGTCATGCCTAGTATCAGGATCAAAATGATTGAACCTGATGTAATTGACAGCGTCAATACCAGCTAGAATGTTTCCGAATTGATCAGATCCTCCGACTTGAACTTGGATGTCCTTTGTGGAGTACATGTGCCACCAGTCCCACGCTTGTAGCAGTGGATACGAAAACTCAGCAAATGACATGCCTTCTCCCTGCTTCATGCGCTCCTTGACCCTTACGATGAAGGAAAATCAGCATTCAGACCAAATTCGCCATCACGACGACGATTGGAGAAAGACCGGCTTACGAATCCCGCCCCAGCATCGTCCCTACTCGGACGCCCTGCCCAAGGAGCTTCATCATTTCAAGGAACGGCATCTTATTCAGCCAGGCATTGTTGTTTGTCAACTCTCTCCTCCACGCCCATTCCCACCGATATCCATATTCCCTCGCTCGTCTCTCCACATTCATCCACATAGATCTGAGCTGCAGATGTATCTTGGCCATGTTGATTTTCCGCACCGTTCTGTGCTGAGCTTCTCGCATAGTCGATCGCCCTGTGGGATCACCGATTTGTGCGGTCGCGCCACCAAGCTGGACTCCTCAGCGATCATGGGGCTTCAAGCAGGTAGGAGAAGTCATACTAGGGAGCATGCGTGAAAGCCTTGGATATATGCCCAATATAAAACCATCAGTGGAAGCAGGTGCCCGATGTGCAGAGATGACGCTGTCGGATCGATGCCAACATATATGCCGACTCGTTTTTCGGTCATCAATTTATCGAGGTCATCTCGGTCGCTGGTGGAAGACTTAGCCTACAGGACGCTTCACTGTACTTCTGTCGCTTACCCAACAATCTGATTTATATACCCTCTTTTCTCCAGCATGGTCAACATGCTTTCTTGGTTGCCAGACTTGATCTCCGTAGCCCGCTTTGTCCAGTCCAACTTCGCCTCTATGGTCTTTTCGAGATAGTTTTGGGTGATCCCTCTCTTCTGATGCACGGCGCTTGTTGGGCGAAGGCGTAAAGCACATGATGGACAGATGTAAGGCGACTTCAGTCGCAGCCCAGCGGCACTTCTGACTATCATCGGATTATCGCTGAATCCGAGTAATGTCAAGGGTTACATACAACAGTAAAGATTGAAAGATCGCTGCGAGCAATGGGCGAAGCGGAATCATTTCCGCTGCAATCGCGACGCCGCCATTCAAGCCTGCAAACGACGCTGAGACTCGGAAGTCAGCATGGTCACCAACGACCTCTATGGGAAACCATTTCAGCTGAAATTTGTAAGACCAGCCCAAATGTTGCTGTTCGCTAATGCTGTTTGTGACCCGCCATTGGGGCAGGCCACGGTTGTACCACATGGAAAGACGGTGCGCTTTACGATGATGATACTGACGACGAGTATTCAACCCTCTCGACATGCTGAAGAATGCTAGGTCAAATTCACCGTACTTCTTGAGTCTAGTAGATCTTTTCCAGAACAAAGCTGGGATGCTGTCATCTGGCATAACGGCCATGAGAACAGAGAGTGGCAGGACCTGCATCTACAGGAGCAGTCCAAAGCAATCAAACCCGTAATGACATTGTGAATCGACATGAAACCATGTGAGCTTACTGAAGAATTAGTTTGCTGTCAGCTCATCCACTGGAGCCAATGTATACCGTCGATACTTTTCCATTGATCTACCCATTGATGGTCATAACCAGGAACGAGTGAGTTTCACTTTGAAGTATCGGATTGGAACCTTGAGTGCTTGGAAATGGGTCAATGATCAATCGACCCTGACAGATGGAGAGCTGTATTTCCAGCCTCAGAAGCCACCGTCTGAGCTCGAGGACTATTTGAAGGGCATTAGCTCCGAGTTCGCTGTACGGTCAGTTCCTAGTGATACTTCTGATACGCAGCTGTGGTCCATCACCGCCCCTGTAAAGGCGGCTGAAGGCGTGTCGTCTAGCTGGGCCAGCATCAGTCTTGGCACGCCTCGTAGCTTCACCAGGTGGTTTTCTCTCGTGAGGATCTGGAGCCCTTGGCTGGCACCGCGACATGGGAAAGGCAACTTTTCTCCAACCGAAGATGCCGTGTTGTGTTCCTTCTTGCGCTGGGACGGACTCCATTTGGTAATCTTGGCCGTTAGCGGAGTAGACGATGTCTTGACCGTTTTCAAACCAGATGGCCAAGGTAATGTCATAGTCTCCGCGAGGAACGATAGGTCCGAGTCCAGTACAGCGCATACCATTGCAGCTGTAGGAACCACGTTCGAGAAAGCCAACGCTGCTGTGATGTATCACGCTCGTAAGATTGTTTGCGAAAACGAAATTGTAAGCAACAAAGTCAGGGATGAAATGAAAGTTGCTATTGAGAACGATGTCAGAGTCGAATGGATGGAAAATTGGTACGATGGTCTGACTTACTGCACGTGGAACGCTCTTGGACAAGATTTGAATGAGGACAAGATCTACAATGCTCTGACCGTTCTCAAGGAGAACAATATCAAAAGTACGTCCGTCTGTTCCAAGTATAATATGTGTGCTCATTCGATCAGTCACAAATCTAATCATTGATGACAATTGGCAATCAATTGTAAGTCGTGCGAGATAATTCCTTACTCGTTACATACTGAGGCGTGCAAGGACCCGGAAGGCAAGTCACAGTTCCAGCGTGGCTGGACCAGATTCGAAGCGAATGAAGAAGGCTTCCCTCATGGATTGAAGCACACCATTACAAATATTCGAGACCAACATCCAGACGTTCAGCATATAGCTGTTTGGCATGCTATCGTACGTTTCCGAGTAACGGAGAAGCAATGTAGTAGTTGACAATCAATATAGGCCGGATATTGGGGTGGCGTCTCCCCACGCGGCGAGATAGCAAAGAACTACAAAACGGTCGAAGTCCGGAAAGAGAGCAGCCTCATCACAGGTGATTCAGTCACGATCGTAGACCCGGACGACATAGATCGCATGTACAATGACTTCTACAAGTGCGTATCTTACCCAGGATGCTTGCCTCTATTGCCTTTTCGATGGAAAACTAATTGTCCAGATTCCTCCTTGAATGCGGCGTTGACTCCGTAAAAACAGACGCTCAGTTTGTACTCGACCTCCTCGCCGACGCCCCCGACCGCTCCCGTACCATCGCCGCCTTTCAAGATGCCTGGACCATAAACAGCCTCCGTTACTTCTCCATAAAAGCCATCTCCTGCATGTCCCAGATTCCTCAGATTCTCTTTCACACCCAACTCCCCCTGAACAAACCACGCATGATGGTCCGCAACAGCGATGATTTCTTCCCCGGCATACCAACCTCGCACCCCTGGCACATTTTCGTGAACGCGCACAACTCCCTACTAACGTCCCATCTGAACATATTGCCAGACTGGGACATGTTCCAAACTTCTCATCCCTACTCGTCATTCCACGCCGCCGGCCGCTGCGTCTCCGGCGGCCCAATCTACTTCACCGACGAGCCGGGTCAACACAATCTCGCTCTCCTCGCCGAAATGACCGCTCGAACCACAAAGGACAAAACCATCATCCTCCGCCCACCTGTCATTGGCAAGACCGTGGAGATTTACACTGGGTACGAAGAAGAGCGGTTACTGAAGGTGGGCACTTTCACTGGCGGCACAGGGGGTACAGGTATCTTGGCCTTGTTCAACGTCAGCCAGCGTCCGCTCTCAGAACTTGTGAACATCAATTCCTTCCCCGGCATCGAAAGCGAGCAAGAATATATTGTCCACGCACACACGACTGGCGAGGTAAGTCAGTGTATGAAGCTCGACAGCGAAACGCCCGTTGTCTCGCTAGAAGTGGAAGTCAAAGGCTACGAGATTCTTTCGGCGGTTCCTCTCCGCTCAATCACCGATGTCCCCTCTCAAACAAAGGACTCTATTCCAGCTGCAACGAAAGTTGGTGTTCTCGGCCTCTTGCGCAAAATGACTGGCGCAGCCGCCGTACTGAACACGTCCACCAAAGTCAAGACGGGTGGGAAATTGGAAATCGAAGTGGTCCTGAAAGCGCTGGGCGTAGTAGGGATTTACATATCCACGATCCACGAAAAGTCTGTCAAAGACGATCTTTTGATCATGCTGGGTACGCGCTCCTTTACTTGTTGCGCATGACTTGGCATAGCCATCATATTGACCTCGAATTCTGCAGGTGGTAAAGTGATACCCGTACATACAGTAAAGATCAGCAATCGAGCACCCGTATTGGAAATCGACATCGAGACGGCGTGGCATGAGTTGGGCTTGGTCGCAGGTTGGGGGAACGAGGTGACGGTGGCCGTGTTCGTACGCTGAATGCCCAAAGTATCCTCATGCACAGGCCCAGATGGTAGATCAGTCACGATCATGAAGTTTGAGTGAAATGAATTCCAAGAACGAGATGGTGGCATAAAAACTGACTAAAACGACGAAAACAATATCAAGATATAGCAGGCGTCGTCAACGGTTAATGGAAAGTAATGAAACCTCATCATCCACTCCATCTGACATGACCCCACAACGCGTAACCCATCCAGATACCAACTGTGAACATCCAGCCATCACCCCAATAATCACACACACTCACAAACCACAATCCATCAATCTATCACCTCATAAATAAAACTACAACTCTCCCTCCACCCACACGTCCCGCTCACCCCAACCAATACACACTAAAGCCCTCCCAACTCCCCTAATCCTAAAACAAATATAACATCCCACCTCTTCCACTACATGAACTTATCCATTCCTATCGTACTCATAATCTATAACGGGTACACCAGCCTATTTTCCTGACCACTAACGCGTCTTCAATACATCCGATGTCCATTGCAATGAATTGATACGTGCATATATCCCTGTATCCCTGTATCTATGTATCCCTGTTACCCCGTATCCCTGTATCCATATATCTATATATATACCTATATATCCATCCAACCAACCAACCAACCAACCAACCAACCACCCACTCAAACCACCCACTCAAACCTCTATCACACTACCCCCCATCCTCCATCCCCATCCCCATCCCCTAGCACCACAACCAACCCCTCAACCCCTCCAAAACACCACCACCACCACCACAACCACCTCTCCTCAACCCCTCCAAAACACAAACATCAAAACAAACCGAAACCCTCCCACCACACCATCCGAGACCCACCAAAAGAACCAAGAAAACAAGAACCTCATCATGCCACTAATCCCCTCAAACCCCGTCCACCGTTGCACAAAACACCAGACTCACCCTCGCCCATATCAACAACATGAACGCGGTAAAGAGAATTCCATCATTCGTCAGTTCTTCACTCGGGGTCCGTGCTTTGTTAGATGAAGGCAGATTTCGATAGATAGATGGATAGAAAGGAAGAGGTGTTTAGCAATATTGGTATTGGAGTGTAGAGCTGATCTTTCGTGGATAGACCTGGTAGGTTGTCTATATACAGGAAAGATGGCTGGTCAATATGTTGCTGAGCCGAGCGGGGTGGCAAGGGACTGTTTTCCTTGGTGTCTAATCTTTGATAGGAAGAGGTGGTTAGATAGGTATTATAGATGGAGTAGTATAAGACATCTAGTCAAGAAAACGCCAACGTTTAACAAGGGTACCAGACTTTTTTAGATAGACAAGCAGACGTACGGGCAGAGAGGTAGAGAGGTAAAACAGTAGAGAAAGCCATGGCTAGAATCTAAGACGGATAGGATATCATCATAATCACAACCCCAATGTCTATAACTTTTCATCTCCCGATCCCCTCAAACAACAAAAAGACGTAGGACCTCTACGCTACCCAACACCATCGCCATGCAAAAGCTCCAACCCTCGCCACCATCACTCATCGATCATTCAATTATAAGCGTACAAGCAACGTAAAGCCCACACCCCCTTTTCGCAAACT